>OGYN01000507.1_pt1 | contig 36101 bp, 30 predicted proteins | sample 1576551 | NCBI WGS metagenome assembly OGYN01 (sample SAMEA3541589, study PRJEB24748) | human gut metagenome | biome: human gut; feature: human-associated habitat; material: faeces | place: China | collected 2012 | reverse complement strand
ATGAAAAGCAGCGGTTGTATGTGACCCCCGGCTTGAGCTGCTATTGGCAGATTGCCCCGCACCGCAATGACCTCTCCTTTGAAGAGTGGATGGATCTGGACGTGAAGTATGTCAAGGAGCGTAGCTTCTGGGTGGATTGGAAAATTATTTTTAAGACCTTTAAGGTGTGCCTGCTGGGGCGTGGGGAGTAAAAATAACAGTACATGGAAGGAATACGGTTGGAGAGACGAGATGGAGAGAAACCTTAGAATTGCGGTATTTGGGCAAAAGCGATTGTCGAGAGAGGGCGGCGTAGAAATCGTTGTAAAGGAGCTGTGCACGCGGATGGCACAGCAGGGCTGTCAGGTGACCTGCTATAACCGGTCGGGACATCATGTAAGCGGCGCAGAGTATGACGATATCGATAACACGAACTATGAGGGAATCCGACAGAAATACGTTCCAACGATAGAGAAAAAAGGCCTTGCAGCGGTAAGCGCCTCGGCTTTTGCAGCACTTTACAGTGCGTTTGGAAAATACGATGTGGTGCACATCCATGCCGAAGGACCGGCCTTCTTCTCATGGCTGCCGAAGATATTTGGCAAAAGGGTGGTGGTTACCATCCATGGCGTTGACTGGCAGCGCGAGAAGTGGCAGTCAGGGTTTGGTTCCAAATTTATCCGTCAGGGCGAAAAAAATGCCGTGAAATATGCGGACGAGATCATCGTTCTGAGCAAGGGTGTGCAGGATTATTTCAAGGAAACTTATGGCAGAGAAACGCACTTTATCCCGAACGGCGTGAATAGGCCGCAGATTCGGGAAGCAAATCTGATTACAGATAAGTTCGAGCTGAAAAAAGATTCCTACATATTGTTCCTCGGGCGTTTGGTGCCAGAAAAGGGTATTCGATATCTGGTTGAGGCCTTCAAAAATGTCAAGACGGATAAAAAGCTGGTCATCGCAGGCGGCTCCAGTGATACCGATTCCTTTATGGAAGAACTGAAAGAACTGGCGAAGGATGACAATCGAATCCTCTTTACCGGGTTTGTGCAGGGAGCAATGTTGGATGAACTATACAGCAATGCTTACATTTACACGCTGCCGTCTGATCTGGAAGGAATGCCATTAAGTCTGCTGGAAGCAATGAGCTATGGAAACTGCTGTTTGGTATCCGACATTCCAGAGTGTGCAGAGGTTGTGGAAGATAAGGCATTGATTTTCAAAAAGGCTGATGTGCAGGATCTGCAAGAAAAGCTGCAGGACGCCTGTGACCATCCTGAAATGGTTATGAAAATGAAGAAGCAGGCAGCTGACTTTATCTGCGAGAAATATAACTGGGATGAAGTTGTGAAAAAAACCATGAAACTGTACAGGAGAAAATAATAGATGAGAGTATTGATAATAAATAATCTCCTCTAACCGAACGCAGGTAGTGAGATGTACATAGTGAGAAAGCCTGAAAAATAGCGTATTTACGACACTTTCCGAGAGACGGGTAAAGCTGCGAGTACGGTTTTTATCTCGCTACCTCAGTTCAGCAACAGCAGATGGTTTTATCATAAGAACTTTCAGTATCACTACCTGCGTTTGTGTGGAGCACTCTGGTTTATGAATAACACATTGGAAGTGCTTCATCTGAACAGAGGTAGTGACACTTGATATATACGCTTTGAAAATAAGGAGACGAAGGCAATGAGTATAGTAACTTTAGATAAAAAAAACATTTTAGTCACAGGAGCGGCTGGATTTATAGGTTCCAACCTTGTGAAACGAATTTATCAGGAAGCTCCTTCTGCTACGGTTATCGGAATCGACAACATGAATGCTTACTACGACGTGGCACTCAAAGAGTTCCGCCTGAATGAGCTGGCCAAGTATCCCACATTTACCTTTGTCAAAGGCAACATCGCTGACAAGGAACTGATCACTGAGCTGTTCGAGAAGTATAAGCCGTCTGTGGTTGTCAACCTTGCGGCACAGGCTGGTGTGCGTTACTCCATCACCAACCCAGATGCCTATGTGGAATCTAACTTGGTCGGCTTCTTTAATATCCTCGAAGCCTGCCGCCATTGCGAGAGTCTGGAGCATCTGGTGTATGCTTCATCTTCCTCCGTCTACGGTTCCAACAAGAAGGTTCCGTACAGCACGGATGATAAGGTTGACAATCCGGTTTCCCTTTATGCAGCTACCAAGAAATCCAATGAGTTGATGGCTCATGCCTATTCTAAATTGTACAATATTCCTTCCACCGGTCTGCGTTTCTTTACCGTGTACGGTCCGGCAGGTCGTCCTGACATGGCTTACTTCGGCTTTACCAACAAGCTGGTGAAGGGCGAAACCATCAAGATCTTCAACTACGGCAACTGCAAGCGTGACTTTACTTATGTGGATGACATCGTTGAGGGCGTTGTCCGTGTGATGAAGAAAGCACCGGACAAGAAGAATGGTGAGGATGGTCTGCCGATTCCGCCGTATGCTGTTTACAACATCGGTAATCAGAACCCTGAGAACCTGCTGGACTTCGTGCAGATTCTGAGTGAGGAGTTAGTAAGAGCGAAAGTTTTGCCGGAAGATTACGATTTTGAAGCTCACAAGGAACTGGTTCCGATGCAGCCGGGTGATGTGCCTGTCACCTATGCAGATACTAGCGCACTGGAGCGTGACTTCGGGTACAAGCCGAGCACCAGCCTGAGAACTGGTCTGAGGAACTTCGCTGAGTGGTACGCTGAGTTTTATAAATAAGGAAAAATAGAGGATTAGAAAAATGAGAGAGTTTAAGGATTTAAAGATTGCTGTGGCTGGTACTGGTTATGTTGGTCTTTCCATTGCTACACTGCTGTCTCAGCACCACAAGGTGATGGCAGTAGATATCATTCCTGAGAAAGTAGAATTGATTAATAACAAGAAGTCTCCGATTCAGGACGAGTACATTGAAAAGTATCTGGCAGAAAAAGAGCTGGATTTGACCGCAACTCTGGATGCCAAGGAAGCATACAGTGATGCTGATTTTGTAGTCATTGCTGCTCCTACAAACTACGATAGCAAAAAGAACTTTTTTGACACCAGTGCGGTGGAAGCTGTAATCAAGCTGGTTATTGAGTACAACCCGGAAGCTATCATGGTTATTAAGTCTACGATTCCGGTTGGATATACAGCTTCCGTGCGTGAGAAGTTCCATTGCGACAATATCATTTTCAGCCCGGAGTTTCTGCGTGAGAGTAAGGCTCTGTACGATAACCTTTATCCTTCTCGTATCATTGTCGGTACTGATGTGGATAATGCTCGCTTGGTGAAGGCGGCACATACTTTTGCAGAACTCCTGCAGGAAGGTGCTATTAAGGAGAACATCGATACTCTGTTCATGGGCTTCACCGAAGCAGAGGCAGTTAAGCTGTTTGCCAACACCTATCTGGCACTGCGTGTTAGCTATTTCAACGAATTGGATACCTATGCAGAGATGAAGGGGCTGAACACACAGCAAATCATCAACGGTGTCTGCCTTGATCCTCGTATTGGCACTCATTACAACAACCCGTCCTTCGGCTACGGTGGCTACTGCCTGCCGAAAGATACCAAGCAGCTGCTGGCAAACTACGCAGATGTGCCGGAAAACCTGATCGAAGCAATCGTTGAGAGCAATAGAACAAGAAAAGATTTCATCGCTGACCGTGTTCTGGAAATCGCTGGTGCATATGAAGCAAATGATAACTGGGACGAGAGCAAGGAAAAAGAAGTTGTAGTTGGCGTATACCGACTGACCATGAAGAGCAACAGTGATAACTTCCGCCAGAGTTCCATTCAGGGTGTCATGAAGCGCATCAAGGCAAAGGGTGCAACGGTCATCATCTATGAGCCGACTCTGAAAGACGGCGAGACTTTCTTTGGCAGCAAAGTTGTTAATGACTTGGATGAGTTCAAAAAGCAGAGTCAGGCCATCATCGCAAACCGCTATGATAAGAGTTTGGACGATGTGAAGGAAAAGGTCTATACAAGAGATATTTTCCAGAGGGATTAAAGATATGAGAATTTTACTGGTTAATTATAGATATTTTATTTCGGGTGGGCCGGAAAAATATATGTTCAACATTAAGAAAATGTTGGAAGATAATGGTCATGAAGTGATTCCGTTCTCCATCCATTCTAACAAAAATGTTGAAACAGAGTATTCCAAATATTTTGTAGAGCCGATTGGAAGCCGTGACGCAACTTATTTTGAAGAATGTAAAAAGACCCCAAAGGTCATCTGGCAAATGCTGACTCGCAGTATCTATTCCACTGAGGTTGAGAAAGCTATTAAGAAAGAAATCAAAGATGTAAAGCCGGATTTGGTATATATCATCCACTTTGTAAACAAGCTTTCACCGAGCGTGATTTGCGGTGCAAAGAAGATGGGTGTTCCGGTAGTACTGCGACTGTCAGACTACTTTTTACTGTGCCCAAGATTTGATTTCATGTACAACAAGAAACCATGCGAAGAGTGCCTTACGAAGGGGTATAGGACCTGCATAAAGAAAAGATGTGTAAAGGGGTCGCTGTTTGCATCGGTCGTTCGAGTTTTTTCTATGAAAGTACATAAGGCGATGAATGTATATAAAGGTGTGGATGCATTTATTACGCCGTCTGAGTTTTTAAAGAAGAAACTGATTGAGAATGGTTTTGATGAGAACAAAATTACCTGTATTCCGACATTTACTGCAAGCAAATCAGAAGTCGGCAAACCACAGGTTGGAACATATGGTTTGTATTTTGGACGTGTGACAGAGGAAAAAGGTGTTGACACTGTCGTCAAAGCATATGAGATGATGCCGGATCGCCATGTGAAAATAATGGGCGATGATACAACAGACGAGGCAAAAAGGTTAAAGGCATATATCAAAGAGAAGAAAATCAAGAATGTTGAGTTCTTAGGCTTTAAAGCCGGCGAGGAATTGGAAGAGATCATCAAAGGTGCACGATTCACACTGATTCCGTCTATTTGGTATGACAACCTTCCAAATACTGCATTGGAGTCTTTTCAGTATTCAAAGCCGGTTATTGCAAGCAATATCGGAAGCCTACCAGAGCTTGTTTTGGATGGAGTTAATGGTTATCTGTTTAAGCCTGCCGATGCTCAGGAACTGTGCGAAAAGATTGTTTTGCTGGATGATGATGCTGTTGTAAAGAAAATGGGAGCTGCAAGCCGGGATAGACTAGAAGATCGGTTTGCACCGCAGACTCATTATAACACTTTGATGAAAGTGTTTGATAGGGTAAGAAAATGAAACTTAAGAAGCTGAAGATATTAATGAATCTTTGGATTCTCACATTGCTGGGGAAACATACAAAAAAGGCGGATGTCATAAAAAAGGCCAATTTGTTTAAAAGTTATGGGGGGGGGTACTGGCATCCGTGCTGGATACCAACTCAGCCTGAACTAATTAGTATTGGAAACAATGTTACTATCGCAGCAGATGTACGATTCTATGAACATGATATGGTTAGACTCATGTTTGACGATGATCCTAATTATATAGGTCCATATATAAAGTACTACACGGGGCCAATAACCATAGAAGACAATGTTGTAATTGGCGCAAGAGCAATCATTCTTTACAATGTTACAATTGGAAAAAATGCATTGGTTGCTGCTGGAAGTGTTGTGACAAAAGATGTTCCACCCTACGCAATTGTTGGAGGAAATCCGGCAAGAGTGATAGGAAATACCAAAGATTTATTAAAGAAAAGAATGGAATACAGTGGAGTTAACACTGACCATTTTTGCTTTGAAGACAACTATAAAGAATAAAGAAAAAAGCAGATTTTATTGTTAGAAAACCCTGTGTGGTTATAGGAGAGTTATCATGTCTGAAGAAAAGAAGTTAAATGGTACGGTCATCGTTACGTATCGTTGCAACGCTCGTTGCTCTATGTGCAACCGTTATAAGGCACCTTCTAAGCCGGAAGAGGAAATCAGCATCGAGACCATCAAGAAGCTGCCGAAGATGTATTTTACCAACATCACCGGCGGTGAGCCGTTTATCCGCACCGACCTGAAGGATATCGTGCGCGAGCTGTACAAGAAGTCTGACCGTATCGTTATTTCGACCAACGGTTTCTTCACAGACCGTATCGTTGACCTGTGCAAAGAGTTCCCGCAGATCGGTATTCGTATCTCTATCGAGGGTCTGGAGCAGACCAACAATGAGATCCGTGGTCTGCAGAATGGCTACCAGCGTGGTTATGGCACGCTGAAGAAGTTGCGTGAAATGGGTATGAAGGATGTCGGTTTCGGCATGACCGTTCAGGACAAGAATGCTCCTGACCTGGTTTCTCTGTACAAAATCTCCGATGAGATGGGCATGGAGTTCGCAACTGCTTCTCTGCACAACAGCTTCTACTTTGTTGAGGCAAAGAACATCATTCACGACCGCCCGATGGTTGCTAAGAATTTCGAGAATCTGGTCAACGAACTGCTCCGTAGTAACAGCCCGAAAAAGTGGTTCCGTGCTTACTTCAACCACGGCCTAATCAACTACATCTACGGCCAGAAGCGTCTGCTGCCTTGCGACATGAGCTTTGATACCTTCTTCATTGATCCGTATGGCGATGTTATGCCTTGCAATGGTACCAAGGATAAGGAAGTCATGGGCAACCTGAACAATCAGACTTGGGACGAGCTGTGGAACAGCCCGGAGGCCGAGAAGGTTCGTGCAAAGGTTCGTTGCTGCGACCGTGACTGCTGGATGATTGGTTCTGTTTCTCCGGCTATGCACAAGTACATCTGGAAGCCTGCTACTTGGGTTCTGGTTCACAAGTTCAAGGCTCTGTTCACCAAGCATCCGTACAGCATGTACGAGCTGAAGATTTGCCGTGACTACCGTGATGGCAAAGTTACTAAAGAGGATTTGGACAAGTGCAGCACTTGCGATATGAACTGTGTGATCAACAACGGTCTGAGTGAAGCTTCTAAGGAGCAGCTGAAGCATAAGACTGGCGAGGAAATCGTGGATGCTGATATCGCACAGCAGATGAAAGAATAAACATATGAAAAAGAAAATATTATTTGTCAATATTTCACTAGTAAATGGTGGGGCAGAGAAAAGCCTGGTGAACTTGCTGAATGAAATGCCGGAAGACCAGTATGAAATAGATCTTTTATTGTTTCGCAAGGAAGGAATGTTCTTACCTCAGGTACCACACTATGTGAATATTATTGAGGCACCGGAAGCACTTAAAAATTTGTACCGTCCAGTAAAGGATTTCAATAAAAACACTATTACAAAAATAATTGGAACTGCAATTTCAAAGACGCTTACAAGCAATCCGTATTTAATGCGTGAGTTCAGATGGAGAAATTTCTATAGAAGAAAAATTACTCGTTTGTCAAAGCATTATGATGTGGCAGTGGGATGCGTAGTGGGTGAATGTACTTATTTTGTCAATGACCTGGTGAGTGCAGATAAAAAACTATGTTGGGTACATACGGACTATGTGGGCGCTAAATGTGATCGAAGAGCTGACGAAAAGTATTACCAAAATATGGACTCTATCGTTACAGTATCGGATAAATGCGCGGAGGTTCTGAAAACGGTATTTCCTGAATTTCAAAACAAAATTTTGTGGCTTCCAAACATCACATCCTCTGAGGTTTTGAGAAAACGAAGCAAAGAGGAAATCCCGGAACGTATTGATGAAGGAAAAAAATTGATTGTTTCAGTTGGCAGATTGATTCCGTTGAAGGGATTTGACATGGCAATAGATGCTGCGAAAATCATGAAGCAGGATGGTTGCCAATTTCAGTGGTTTATCCTTGGTAATGGTGAACTGTTTGATAAATTAAATGCACAAATTGAAGACCTCGAATTAAAAGATTGGGTAAAGCTGCTTGGGCCTAAGGAAAACCCGTATGCTTATATAGCAAAAAGTGATGTCGTTGTTCAGTCTTCTAAGTACGAAGGAAAATCTGTAGTTTTGGATGAAGCGAAGATATTGGGCATTCCGATCGTTTCGACTAATTATGACACTGTTGTTGATCAGATCATTCCTGAAAAAGAAGGATTGATCGTTAATATGGATGCAGAAGATATCGCACACGGAATTGAAAAAATGTTCAACAATCAGATGTTGTACAAAACCATTAAAAACTATTTGAATACACACGAATATGGTAATCAGGCAGATGTAGAAAAGTATATCAAACTTATTGGATAACAGGGAGGAAATAGTGTGAAAAAGCTGATTATTACAATTGATACTGAAGGAGACGACCTTTGGAGTTGGAAACAAGGGGATGCAATTACTACTGATAATACGCTTTTTCTTGATAGATTTCAAAGGCTGTGCAATAAGTACAACTTTTTTCCGGTGTGGCTGACTAACTATGAGATGATACAGGACGACAGGTATGTTGAGTTTGTAAAAAAGTACGCTCTGGAAGGAAAAGCTGAAATCGGAATGCATCTCCATGCATGGAATAATCCTCCTATGTATCAGCTCGAAGTTGCGCAAGAAGGAGCACCATATTTGATTGAGTATCCAGATGATGTAATGGAGGCAAAAATTAAATTGCTCACAGATTTGATCTTTGAAAGAACAGGAATCAAGCCTGTTTCACATCGAGCTGGAAGATGGGCAACGAACGAGAAATACTTTGAGCTCTTATCAAAATATGGGTATGTGGTGGATTGCTCGGTCACACCGCATGTGGATTGGAAAACTTCATTGGGCCAAACCGAAGGAAGTTGTGGAAGTGACTATTCGTCAGCGAAGGATAAACCATATTCGATTTGTACATCAAATGGTTCTAGCATTTTGGAGGTTCCGGTTACCATTATTCGTTCACATAAGCTCTTTCTTAAGACATCCAGTGCAAAGAACCTAGCTAGAAGCATTTGGCATGCTATGAAGGGAACGGAACTTTGGATTAGACCAAATGGTGATAATCTGGAAGAAATGAAGTATGTGTTAGATCAGACTTATGTGTCAGACAGAGATTATGCAATGTTTATGATTCATTCCTCTGAGCTTATGCCGGGTGGAAGCCCTACTTTTAAAGATGAGCGAAGCATTGAAAAACTCTACAAAGATCTTGAAGCGTTGTTTGCTTATGCAAGCGTGAAATATGAGGGGATTAGACTTCGGGATCTATCAAATGGAAAGGAATCTTCAGCGAATAAGCGGACTTTATAGTAAATATAAAATATTGAAAAAAACACAATGAACGACAGAAGGGGAATGTGTCGCAAATCATACTAATGTGAAAATATGGCTTTTATAGGAAAAAAGGTACCTGATTTGGAGTGTATTTCAATATTAAATTGTGCTATATCGCAAAAAATCTATTAGTAGTTATTGTGCATTTGTGTGCCTAGATAGAGATTCGTTGGTTAGAATTACAGCCGCTACATAAATAGATGGATTCATAAAGAAATACGGAGGTGGCATAAAGGAAATGAAAGTTATCATTATTGGTGGCATCCACCACAATACATTGGGCGTTGTTAGGTCGATAGGATCAGCAGGAATTTCTTCTGAAGATATTGCACTGTTTATTGTGGATGAGCATGGAGGGAAAAAAGATTTTGTTTCAAAAAGCAAATATTTGAAGAAAAGCACTATTCGGTATTTAAAAACTTACGATGAAATACTGGAAGCCTTGTACAGAATTGCGGATAAAAATGAAAAGAAAGCTATTGTTTGTTGCGCAGATGGTGCATCTGAAGTAGTAATGAGCAACGCTGATAACCTGAAAGAGTTCTTCTTCTGTTCATCCATTGGAGTTAAGCCGGATTTCTTCTTTAATAAGAATGACCAATCCTTGTTAGCTAAGGAGAGCGGCTTTGCAATTCCAAGAGGCGAGATTATAGATACAAAGAAAGGAAAAGTAGATTGGGATATTTTTCCGTGCATTATTAAGCCGATTAAAAGTATTAAAGGTGCTGGAAAAAATGATATTAAGATAGCAAAAAATCGGGAAGAGTTATCGACACTATTAGAAGAGGTTGTTTCCGAAACTGTGCAGATTCAAGAATATATTGAAAAAAAAATGGAGTTTCAGTTGATAGGATGTTCGTTGGAGAAAGGAGAAAAAATTATTATCCCTGGGTTTACACAGATTATACGTCAGCCTGATAATACCAATACGGGGTATTTGCGATACTCTCCAATTTCTCAATTGGACATTGATATAAATCGGATAAATCTATTTTTTCAAAAGATAAAATATGATGGACTTTTTAGTATTGAATTTGTCAGGGGTGAAAATAATGTTGATTATTATTTGGAAACAAACCTGAGAAATGATGGAAATGCGTATTGTGTTAAATCCGCTGGCATTAATCTTCCTTACATTTGGTGCTATTATCAAGTGAATAAAACTTTGCCTAAGAATGTAGCGCTTACATTTGAAAAGCCTGTTTTTTTTATGCCGGAATTTGCGGATATTAAAATGGGAATTAAATCAGTAGGTGTGCTGAAGTGGATTATGCAGATGGTGGGGGCAAAATCTCATGCAATTTTCAATTTAAAAGATATGAAGCCTTTTTTTGCAAGGGCAAAATATTCTCTCGTGACACACCTACATTGAGAAGAATAAAGCTAATGGTATCCAGTTATAAATCTATGGAGGTTCCACGTTATTGCAAAACATGGATGCTATCATTTATTTTGCTGTGCTTATAGTTGTATGGTGATTATATTGTTTTGTGACTGCTAATTTTGGGGACAAATATTAGAATATTTGGAGATATGTTCATTATATTGAATGAGGGAGCAGATGAAAAAAATAGTATTGGTTACAGGAAATACAAAAGGTGGAATAATTCAGTTTCTTGAAACACTTGAATCAGTATTGAGTGAAATTGGTTTTGAAATAACTGTAGTAGCACCGGCTGAAATAGAAAAAAAGCTACAGAGTAAAAAAAATTATATTTATTATCAAACAATTGTAGAAAGTTCTGGATTTACCAGAAAGATAAATTCTTTTCTATCCAAGAAAAAGGCGTTTGCTGAAATCACAAAAAGAATTAATACGATAAAACCAGATTTGATCTGGTTGATAGATAATCCGATTAACACTGTTATAATTGGGCTGAAATTAGTTTCAACAAAGATACCGATGTTATTGACATTACATGATGCGGGCGGAAATCATCCTACAAATCAAACAATCTATCAACAGTTACGAAATCATTATACGGATTTTTTGAGTGATAAGCTTGAACATAAGGTAAATTATATATTATTGTTATCAGAAATTTCCTATGATAAATATGGATTATTAAAACCGAAAAACATAGGTAAAAGGGTTTACTTCTGCTTGGGTGCGCATGTGCCAAATGTTAATGAACTCAAACCAGATGAGATTACGGAGAACCAATTTCATTTGTTTTTTGGAAGAATCGATAAATATAAGGGATTAGAAACTTTGTTTCGAGCGTTTTCAAAAGTTGATAATCCGGAGTACAAATTAGTCGTTGCTGGAAGTGGAGAATTAACAAAAAAGGAAATTGAAGTATACAATCAGATAAAAAAAGACGTGACATTGATTAATCGCTATATTCGAGATGAAGAAATGTTATGGCTTTTTCATCATGCAAGATCAGTAGTACTCCCTTATATTGAGGCAACGCAAAGTGGAGTGATTCCGATTGCATATAAGTTTGGTGTGCCGGTGATTGTGTCGAACGTAGATGGGTTGACGCAATTCGTCGAGGATGAAAAGACAGGTTTTGTCTGTGAAAGTGAAATAGATTATATAACTGCATTAAAAAAGCTTGAAAACGATAATACTAGAAGCGCAATGTCAGAAGCGGCAATAGAATATCACTTGAGTAACATGGACTGGAAAAAGAATATTTTATCGGTTCTGGATGCTATATTGAATTAAAAATATCAAGCAGCTTATGAAGAGGAAAAAATATGATTATTACAAAAACACCATTTCGCATGTCATTTTTTGGCGGCGGAACGGATATGGAAAGTTTTTTTAGAGAAAATGGTGGAGCAGTATTATCGACTACATTTGATAAATACTGTTATGTAAATGTTCGTCATTTGCCGCGTTTTTTTGATTATTCAACGGAGTTGTCTTATTCTAAAACGGAGCGTGTAACTAATATTGACGATATTCAGCACCCTGCGATCCGAAATGCAATGAAAATGTTAGACATGCACGAGATTCGTCTTACATATGAAGCAGACCTTCCAGCACGTTCTGGCCTAGGAACATCAAGTTCTTTCGCAGTTGGAATGCTGAATGCTTTCTATGCTTTAAAGGGTAAGTATGCTGACAAGAAAAAACTAGCAGATGAAGCTATTTATCTGGAGCGTAATCTCTGTCAGGAAGCTGGTGGCTGGCAGGATCAAATTGCTGCTTCTTTTGGTGGGTTCAACCGTATCAACTTTAATGCGGATGGATATGAAGTCTTGCCGGTTATTATTTCGCCGGAGAGAAAAAAGCAACTTAATCAGAATTTAATGATGTTCTTCACCGGGTTTACCCGTTTTTCTTCCGATGTGCAGAAAGCAAATGCTGCGGGCAAACAAGATAAGACAGCACAGCTGAAAGAGATGTTTGCTCTGGTTGATGATGCTGAACGTGTCCTGACAGATAAGGACGCGGATCTTGACGATTTTGGTAGAATGCTGGATCACACTTGGAAACTTAAACGCCAAACTGGCTCAGCAGTGTCCACGAATAGTATTGATGAACTTTATGCAAAAGGCGTAGCTGCTGGGGCTTTGGGTGGAAAACTGCTGGGTGCTGGTGGCGGTGGATTCCTGGTATTTTATGTTCAGCCTGAGCGACAGGATGCGGTGCGATGGGCGATGCGCGATTTGATGCATATTCCGTTTGCGTTTGAAGATGGTGGTACGAGGGTGATTCATTATACACCGGAAACTTATGAACCGAGGAATGGTGTATGAGTAAGAAGATGAGGATGCTGCAGATATTAAATCTGTGGAGACTAATACCTGCATATTTGATTGTTTACGTATCCAATAATAAAGCAATTATTTTTGAGGAAATACAGCATTGGAAAAAATGTACAGGACGTACTGAAAAGGCTGGATTTGATATTTTTAGCAGTTTAATGCTGGAGTTGAAAGAGTATCGTACATTATTGCAATATCGCCTGGGGGGGTACAGCAAATTATTGCTAAAAATGTTGTTTCCAGGTATGGATACCCTATATATTAATACTCCTGAAATTGGTCCGAGATTATTCATACAACATGGATTCGCAACAAATATTAGTGCGAAGCGAATCGGAAGTGATTGTTGGATTAACCAGCAGGTTACGATTGGATATACATTTGATTCGGAACCACCTGTGATAGGCAACGGAGTAAGAATATCGGCAGGAGCAAAGGTGCTTGGCCAAATTGAAATTGGAGACAATGCTATTATTGCTGCAAATGCAGCAGTTGTAAAGGGTGTAGAAGAAAATATGGTTGTTGGCGGTGTGCCGGCGAAAATAATTGGTGAGAATTCGAAGCATAAGCTGTTTGTCGATGAGAACCAAGATTCCCTCCAATAATAACCAAGAGGTAAGAAAATGAAAGATTTGACGAGACATATAGAACTGCTAATTAGTAGATATCCCGTTTTGGAAGAGTCAAAACAGGATATTGAAAAGGCATATTCAGTATTAGAAAAGTGTTATGAGACAAAGCACAAGGTTCTAATAGCCGGAAATGGCGGGTCGGCAGCAGATGCGGAGCATATTGTCGGGGAATTGATGAAGGGATTTAAACTTCCCAGAAAACCTGATATGGGGTTTGCCAGTAAGTTAATTGAAAAAGATGAAGAGCTGGGACGTGTTTTGGCGGAAAATCTTCAAGGGGCACTTCCAGCTATTGCATTAGATGGCCATGTGGCATTATCTACGGCATACATGAATGATTGTGAACCCCTGCTCTGTTTTGCACAGCAGGTGAATGGCTATGGCGAAGAGGGAGATGTATTCTTTGGCATTTCCACAAGCGGAAACAGTAAAAATGTTTTGTATGCAGCTGTTACGGCACATGCAAAAGGAATGAAAGTTATTGGTTTGACAGGAGCTAAAAATAGCAAGCTTGAACAGATGAGCGATATTTGCATTAAAGTGCCACAAACAGAAACATATATGATTCAGGAACTGCACCTTCCAGTATATCATTGCCTGTGCTTGATGCTGGAAGATAGATTTTTTGGAGGACTATAATGGAACCGTTAGTATATATTATTTTAATAAACTATAATGGATTTAAAGATACAGTAGAATGCATACAGAGCTTAAAAAGAATCAGCTATACTAATTATAGAATTCTAGTAGTAGATAATTGCTCACCTAAACAGCCTGATAAGGAAGATATAGAATATATAAAAGAAAACAGTATTTGGATTGACGGAAAATACAATCGAGGCTTTTCGGGTGGAAATAATCTCGGGATGAAGTATGCATTGGAACATGGTGCGGATTATATTCTGCTTTTAAATAATGATACTACTGTTGAACCAGATTTTCTAAAATTGTTGGTTGAAACAGCCGGCAGTAGACCGGACGCAGGGCTTATTTGCGGCAAAATACTGTATTATACAGATCCTGACAGAATATGGTTTGCAGGTGGAAGTTTCAATGAACGTACAGCAATGCCGTGTCATCATTTGAACGATGAAATCAATAAGGATAACAGCGATAGAGTTGAAGAAATAACCTTTGCCACAGGTTGCTTGTGGTTGCTTCCGAAAAACACTATAGAAAAAATAGGTTTTATGGATGAAGAATTCTTCATGTATTCCGAGGATGATGACTATAGCTGCCGAATAATAAATGCAGGAATGAAGATATTGTATAGAAACAATGTCGTTATTTATCATAAGGTTGGTAGATCATCGGGTGGACTGAGCAAGAGTGCACAATATTATATGGTGAGAAATGGCCTGTATATAATAAAGAAATATGCTTCTGATAAGACATATGCCTATATAAAGAGAATGGTGTTTTATACCAAAAGGGTTATCAAGAAGAACTACATGCTGTCAGCTGTTGTGGGTGGTACGATTGGCTTCTTGACAGGTGAAAAGGGAATGCATTCTTTTTAAGGAGAACGTAAGAGCATGAAGATAAAGAGAAGAGGATTGGGAATATATATATGCATAGTATTTGTTGTTCTTTTAGATTATAGATTTTTCTATTTGTTTGATTTTAAAGGAAGTCTGGATTTCTTCTTTCATGTGGGTATGGATATCACAGAAGGAGCTATTGCACTTATTTTGTATTTGTATATTTTATTGTTTTATCGAAACAGTATGGCGAAGTACAGAAATTTTTTGATAAGTTATGGCATGACGGTTATAATAGTAGTCGTTGCTATAACAATGTTCTCGTGCTTGACATATCCAGAACAAAAAATAGTCGACACGTTAAAAATGAGTTCCGTCTTTCTTGTCCCTTTATATGCAGCGCCGGTTCTTTTTAGTTTTGAGAGAGATGAAAATGCAAAAAGATTACTAAGCATTATAAATATAATTGCGTTTCTGTGGTATGTGTATACATTTACACAGGCACTGTTTTATACTCAGAAAGGCGTTTTCTTGTTCAATTTTGACTCGTACTATAGTGGAGATGTAATTTTTAGAAACAATAGCCTCCGCATTGGAGCGGGTGCTTTTGGCAATATAATGATTTTGTATAATCTAAGTAATTTTATGTTCTCCAAAAAGAATAAAGAAAAGCGAACGGGCCTGATTATGTCATCTGTTGGACTGATGCATTTGTTCTTATTACAGCAGACTCGTATGTGGATGATAATTATTACTGTTTGCATTGGCATTATGATATTAAATTATGGGGAAAATAAAAAGCAACGGATACAGCGTTTTGTTTTAGTTATCTTAATTGGGTTTTCTCTTGCTTACAGTAATATTCTGGGGGATTTCATGGCGACGTTTAGTCAAACAAGCGGTGAATACTCTGGAAGTACGATTGCCAGAGAGTACTCTTGGACGTATTTTATGTCTGTTGTTGCAAAAAATCCTTTATTTGGTTTTGGTGTACCATTCGATGCAAACTATTTTAGAGTTGCGCATGGTTCACTTGGCGTTGCACAAACATCGGATGTGGGATTTTTGGGTTTATTAGCAAATATGGGAATTATGGCTATTGGGTTTTATATATATCCGATTTTAAGAATGGTTAATCAATATAGAAAACAAATATGCAAATGTGAAAGCAACATAAGAATCTTTTTATTAACATTGATTATTTTTGTAATACTGTCTTCTGCAACGTTAATTATTACTGATGCCGGACGATGTATGGCATTTCCGTTTATTCTTGCATTGTTTGAGTATTATGCTTATCATCAAGAAGAATACAATTTCGAAGAGTGAAAGTATATTAAAAAGCAATATCGTACATGCTGGAAATTCAATGGGTGGTTTATATGAAAACGGCTAAAACAACGAAAACAAAAAATAGAACAGAAGTTTTGAAATTTTATTGAAGAAAAGGGATGGAGTTGATACAATGAAAATTTTTATTATCAATGCGCATTGGTATAACCGAGGAGACGAAGCTGCACTTAGAGCGATGATCGACGAGTTGGTTTTAGTTTTTCCTAATGCCGAAATTAAAGTACACCTAATTGGTGGCAGCGATTATTTTCCTTATCAAGGTAATGTCTCTCTGACATCTGGAATGTGTCCGGCAGGTGGACGAATAAAATGGGTCGATTTTTGGATGAGGTATATTTTCGGAGGAAAGCTTGGATTTCGCAAGGAATCTAAAGATTTTTATAATGAACTTAAGTCATCAGATATCATTTTACATGGACCCGGTGGCCCATCAATTGGTGATATTTATATAACCGGCGAATTCAGCTACCTAGCAAGGTATCTTTTAGCGCAGAGAGCTCGGAAGCCGTATGCTTTTTTTGCACCTTCTATGGGTCCATTTAAAAAGAAGAAAAATGATTATTTTAGAAGAAAAGTGTTGGAGGGAGCTTCGCTAATTACGGTTAGGGAACCAATCTCAGCAGAGTATCTGAAGGAATACAACATAAAAAAGCCGATATATGTAACTCTGGATTCAGCGTTTCAACATCCAATAGATAAAGAAAAATATGCAAGCCAATTTGATAGTGATTTTGGCTTGACAGGCTTCATTCAGAAATATGAGAAAGTAATCGGGATTACAATCACGGATTTGATGTGGAATCCTAAATACAGCGGAAATCATGATTTAAAAAGCAATATAATTCACACGTTTGAAGAAGTTGTTCAAGAACTGACAAACAGCGGGTATGGAATTGTTTTCATTCCACAGTTGTTTGGAATCTGCAATGATGCTGATTTCATGAAAAAATTTGCAAATGAAAATTGCTATGTTCTGCCTGTATCGCAGAGAAATGATTGCTATTATCAACAGTATGTTATCGGGAAAATGTATGCAGTTATCGGAATGAGGTATCATTCTAATATCTTTGCAGCAAAAATGGGAACACCGTTCATCTCTGTTTCCTATGAGCAAAAAATGGCTGGATTTATGCAGTCAGCAGGATTAGAGCAATATTGTATTGCAATTGATACTTTGTCTAAAGAAAAGGTTATGGATTGCTTTGAAAGACTTAATAGAGAATATGATGTATATAAAAAGGAACTTCAATCAAAGAGTGTAATGTGGCAAAGAAAGGCTCATGAAACAACCGATAGGGTTGTTAATATTATTAAGGACTTGCCGAGTAATGAGGATAAATAATGAACATAAAAACGGGAAATAAACAAACTTACAAAAATCTTGCATTAAATATCTTTGCGTTTTTTATTCAATTCATTACTAGCTTTTATTTGTCTCCAATTATAGTTAGTAATGTTGGCACATCAGCAAATGGATTTATCGGACTTGCAAATGATTTGGTCTCGTATGCTACCATTGTTGCATCTGTTTTTAATGCAGCTGCCGCAAGATTTATTACGGATGCGATGATCAAGGGCGATAAAGAAAAAGCTAACGGATATTTTAACAGCCTTATTTCTACCAACATCATTTTGGCAGGAATATTTGGGTTGATTGGAATGATACTTGTCCCCAATATTAATGCTATTTTTAACGTTCCGAAAAATCTACTGATCGATGTCAAATTGACATTTGCTATTATCTTTTTGTCTTATATTATCACATTAGTTACACAGGTGTTTACCGTGTCGACTTATGTAGTAAATAGATCTGATATTCAAGGCGTTAGAAATATAATCAGCTATATAGTTAGATTCGCACTAATAATTGTTTTCCTTAATTTTGTTTCGATAAGTATTTATTGGGTGTCTTTGGCATCATTGGTAGCTACTATAGTTGTGGCGATTTTGAATATAAGCCTGACAAAGAAATTGACCCCAGAGCTGGTAATAGATATTCACAAATCAGATAAAAAGTATATTAAGGAACTTGCTTCGGCAGGTGTTTGGATGGGCTTAACCAGTATAAGCACTCTTTTGTTGAGAGGCTTGGATTTGGCAATTGCAAACGTTGTATTGGGCGATTATGAAATGGGATTACTATCTATAGCCAGAACATTTCCTAATAACATTACATCAATTATAACTACGATTGCACCAATTTATGCACCTGTATTTATTGCATTCTATGCGAAGGATAATTTTAAAGAATTAATCGTTAAGATTAAGGAATCAATTAGAACCTCTGCTATTATTATGTTTGTTCCGATAACTGGGTTTATTGTGTACTCTGGCGACTTTTATTCTCTGTGGCAAAAAAGCCTTTCGGAGAAGGAAGTGGCGATTGTTTCGGCACTTTCAATTATTACGGTAATCCAAGCATATTTTAATACTTCGACAGCAACTCTTGCACAGTTAAGTGTTGTTACAAACAAACTTTGGAGAGCAGGCGTGGCAAGCTTAACCTGCGGTGTACTAAGTATTTTGATTGAGTTCGTACTATTGTACACAACAAATTTAGGAGTATATGCAATTGTTGTTTCGACGACAATCGTGATGGTTCTTAGGTATATTTTGTTCAATCCGATATATGCATCTTTCTGTCTTGAACAAAAAAGAACTCTATTTTATGGCGATGTAATAAAAACGTGGTGTATAATTCCTGCATTGTATATCATTATGGTTTTGATAAGAAAAGTTATTCCTGTAAGTACGTGGGGCACCTTGTTTGCTAGTGCTGCGGTATCTGCAGTCGTAGGATATTTGTTGTCGATTTTATTTTTAAATCCTGAGTTTTTTAGTAAATTGAGAAAAGCATAAGTCGGGAAACATGGATTAACCGTTAAGAAAAAATGTGGTCAGGAAATGTAACTTCAGCAAGATTGTAGTTATAATTCGGATAGGGGTGATTTTATGAAAACAGTGATAATGGCCGGAGGGCGAGGAACTCGAATATCTGAGTTGTTTCCTGATATTCCGAAACCTTTGATTCCAATCGAAGGAGTTCCGGTTCTTGAACGAGAGATTGTCTCATTGAGAGATCAAGGATTTAAAGATATCATTATGACAGTTTCCCATATGGGAGACAAAATCATGAACCATTTTGGAGATGGCTCTAAATTTGGAGCATCGATTCAGTACTACAACGAAGTTACACCGCTTGGAAACGCCGGCGCACTTTTTAAGCTGCGAGAGCAACTTGGGGATGAACCGTTCCTACTTTTGAATGCAGATGCCGTTTTTGATGTTGATTTCAACCGAATGGTCAGATTTCATCAGGAACATGGCGGATTAGTGACGCTGTTCACTCATCCTAATAACCATCCTTACGATAGTGGACTCATCATTGCGAAAAAGGATATGTCGGTTCAATCTTGGCTGGCAAAGGAAGATGTTCGCCCGACATATTATAAGAATAGAGTAAATGCTGGGCTGCATGTGATTGATCCTAAAGTCCTTGATATGGTGTCGATTGATGCAGACAAAATCGGTACGGTGGATGAGATAACAGGAAAGACTGTAAAAGTTGATTTGGATCGTCAGCTTCTGAAACCGTTGGCGGGAATCGGTAAGATGTTCTGCTACGATTCTCCAGAGTATGTAAAGGATATGGGAACACCAGAGCGCTTCTGTCAGGTAGAAGAGGACTTCAAAGCAGGAAGAGTATCAGCTAAGAACCTTTCAAATAAGCAGAAAGCTGTATTTCTCGACCGGGATGGCACGATCAATAAATATGTCGGGTTCCTTAGAAATATTAATGACTTTGAGTTGATTGATGGCGTGGCAGAGGCAATCAAGAGGATTAATGCATCTGGTTATCTTGCAATTGTAGTCACAAATCAGCCTGTTGTTGCTAGAGGAGAGGTGACGTTCCCCAAATTGGAAGAAATCCATAATAAGATGGAAACAGAGCTCGGCTTGCAGGGAGCCTATCTTGATGCAATCTATTATTGCCCTCATCATCCACACAAAGGATATGAAGGTGAAGTTCCAGAATTGAAGATAGAATGTGATTGTCGCAAACCGAAGCCGGGAATGTTGCTGAAGGCGGCTATCGATTATAATATCGATTTGAGTCAGAGCTATATGATTGGCGATGGTGAGAATGATATTAAAGCTGGATTGGCGGCTGGATGCAAAGCGATTCTGGTTAATGGAGATGGAACAGACGCTAAGAATGAAGATTTTGGACAAATTGATACATTGGCTTCAGTAAAAAGATTTGCAGAAAAGTACCTTTAAATAGGTTGTAAGAGGTGAATATAAGAGATGAAAATAATGAAATTCTTAAAGAAGCAAAAAAGACAAATGTTGAGCAGTTTGAATCTTTGGAAAGCATATCGTTCTGATTATGAGGAATACAAGCACTGGCAATATCACAATCCGGATGTGAAAACTCAAAATGCATTAGAGGCCAAAATTTTGAGACAGACGCATGTTATTGAAAAAGGTATGTCATTATCTCATCCTAGAGAAAAATTTGGTGTACAGAAAGCTTTGGAACTGCTGGAATACATTGACGAATTTGTGGAATGTGGATATAAAATTGAAGATAGCATTCCTGTCTTGAATGCGCTTGGGGTATTAAAAGCATATTTGACATACCATGAAAAACGTGGTTTCAGACCGGAAAATGTATGGAATAGAGTTAATGAGTATTCAAAATATCTTTTAGAGAAAGAAAAGTATGGTATTGTTGAAGTAAATAGAGCAGAAATTGAAAAGGAGACTAAAGGCTTATTTCCAGAATTCTTTATGAGTCGCCATTCAGTGCGTCAATTCTCTGAGAAACCAATTAATATTTTGGATATAGAGAAAGCAGTTAGGCTTGCAATGAAAGCTCCGTCTGCATGTAATCGTCAGTCCTGCAAGGCTTATTTTTATAAGGATAAAGACGTAAATAGACAACTAGGTGATTTGATTGCTGGAAATACAGGATTTGATGATGAGGTTCAAAATTATATTGTCGTTACTAGTGATATGTCCGCTTTCTATGATCCTTTTGAGAGAAACCAAGTTTATGTAGACGGTGGTATATTTACAATGGCCTTAGTTGAAGCTCTTCACTATTATGGTATTGCTAGCTGTATTCTACAAAACGGTGAATATAAGGAGAAAAATTTTAAGTTTAAGGAAATCTGCAAGAATATACCAGAAAACGAAAAAATTATTTTGTTCATTGCGATTGGTTATTACAAAGATAGCTTTACATATGCTGTGTCACACAGAAAAAATTTGGAGAATGTGCTGATTATTCGATAAATCTGGTGAAGTGATGGCCTGTCTTAAATTGAAAGTTAAACGCTGAGGGGATTTATGAAAAAAAGAGATTCTTCAATAGAAATGGTTCGCATTATAGCGATGATGTTTATTATAATGGGACATTTAGCTGCTCATGGAGTATTAAAGGTGACTGGTGTAAATCCCTGTGAAATATGGCGGGGGGGGGCAACACTCAATAAACTTTTTGTCATTTTATTAATGCCGGGTGGCAGAATTGGGGTTGCTTTGTTTTTTTTAATATCAGGCTATTTCCAAATAAGAAGATCCACTGTTTCAATAAAAAAAGTTGTGGAAGAAACAATTTTATATTCCATATTTTTGCAGATTATAGCAATGGTTTTTAAAATGGGATCCTTGGGTGGTGCGCTAAAAAGCTTGCTGCCAATTGCTTCGGGTAACTGGTGGTATGTGTCTAGTTATGTTTTATTGATGCTCTGTTCTCCTGTGATAAACGGACATTTCTTGAAGCTGAGCAAGAAACAGAAAAAGATCACAGTTGTATTAGTTTGGGTATTCCTTTATACAATGCCGTATCTTTTTTCTGCACAGTATTATAGCCTTGAAAGAGGCGTCCTTTTTTATCTATTGGGTGCTTATATTAGGATGGAAGTAGATGTTAATAAAATACGAATGTTTAAGCCTCAATTGATAGTAGCTTCTATTCTAATATGGATTACATATGTTCCAGTTGGCTATCTGTACTATTCAGGTAATAATAGTAGACTATTCAGCATAATTGGAGATGGAATAGTATTTAATGGATTAATTATCGTTAGCTGTGCGGTGGCACTGTTTTTGGTGTTTGTATCAGCGAACTCTTATAGTAATAAGACGATCAACACGATTGCAAAATCCACATTTGGGATTTATTTATTACATGATAATATGTATAGAAATTTCATTTGGGATAATCTGTTGAAAATTCCTACTAGATTTCAAAATCCTTTATTTCCGATTATATCAATTGGAACAGTGGTAATGATTTTTATAAGTTGCTTGTTGATTGATTACATAAGAGAACGATTGACTACTGCTGCGATTTGCAGATTGAATTCTAAAATTCGAAAAGCACCGCAGCTGTGAAGGGGAGCTTCAAGGTGATATTGAAGAATGGCATGAATGAGCAAAATACTTATGTGCTTTCATTTTATATGTCCTCCCTAGTCATTATCTTCTGCTCGAATCGGTAAATAAGAAAGGTAATAAAAAATGGGTAAGTATTTTGGAACAGACGGCTTCCGTGGTGAAGCTGGAATTACATTAACAGCAGATCATGCCTACAAAGTAGGTCGATTCCTGGGCTGGTATTACAATGCTCTCCGTGAGCGCAATGGTGATACCGACCCTGCCCGTATCGTTATTGGTAAGGATACGCGCCGCAGCTCCTATATGTTTGAATATAGTCTGGTGGCTGGTCTGACGGCGTCCGGTGCAAATGCTTATCTGCTCCATGTCACCACTACCCCGTCCGTGGCTTACATTGCCCGTGTGGATGATTTTGACTGTGGCATCATGATCTCTGCCAGTCATAATCCGTACTATGACAATGGCATCAAGCTGATCGACTGCTACGGCGAGAAAATGCCGGAGGAGACCCTGCTGCTGGTAGAGGACTACATCGATGGCAAGCTCCATGTATTTGACAAGGACTGGCCGGAACTGCCGTTTGCGCATCGTGAGCATATCGGTTGCACTGTGGACTATGTTGCAGGTCGCAACCGTTACATGGGTTATCTAATCTCTTTGGGTATCTATTCCTTCAAGGGTGTCAAGGTTGGTCTAGACTGCGCCAACGGCAGTTCTTGGAACATTGCAAAATCTGTCTTTGATGCACTCGGTGCAGATACCTATGTGATCAACAACCAGCCCAACGGCCTGAACATCAACAACAATGCCGGCTCCACTCATATCGAGGGACTGCAGAAGTTCGTGGTGGAGAAAGGTCTGGATGTTGGTTTTGCCTATGACGGTGATGCTGACCGTTGTTTGTGTGTGGACGAGAAGGGCAATGTCATTACTGGCGACCACATTTTGTATATCTACGGCTGCTACATGAAAGAGCGTGGCAAACTGCTGAACAATACCGTTGTCACGACCGTTATGTCCAACTTTGGTCTGTACAAGGCATTTGATGAACAGGGCATCGGCTATGCCAAGACAGCTGTTGGCGACAAGTATGTCTATGAATACATGGTCAAGAATGGCTGCCGCATTGGTGGTGAGCAGAGCGGTCATATCATCTTCAGCAAGTACGCAAGCACTGGCGATGGTATCCTGACCAGTCTGAAGATGATGGAAGTCATGCTGGCGAAGAAGAAGCCGATGAGTGAGCTGGCCGCACCGCTGAAGATTTATCCGCAGGTGTTGGAGAATGTCCGTGTGACTGATAAGAAGGCTGCACAGAGTGATCCGGCGGTGCAGGAAGCAGTGTCTAAAGTTGCTGAGGCTCTGGGCGATACCGGCCGTATTCTGGTGCGTGAGTCTGGCACTGAGCCGGTGGTTCGTGTTATGGTGGAAGCACCTGACCATAATACTTGCCAGAAGTATGTTGACGAAGTGGTCAACGTGATTTGCGAAAAGGGATATAAAGCGTAAAGTCAATGACGACTCTGGCAATTATCCGGAGTCGTTTTGCATAAAAGGGAAAGTATAATAGATTAAATAACGGGAGGGATAAACCTATGTGTGGAATCGTTGGTTTTACAGGAAATCGACAGGCAGCACCGATCCTGCTGGACGGTCTGTCAAAACTGGAATATAGAGGATATGACTCGGCCGGACTGGCTGTCCGTGACGGAGAAAATCTGGCACAGGTCGTGAAAGCGAAGGGACGCCTGTCCAATCTGATTGAGAAAACAGATGGCGGCAAGGCATTAAAAGGAACCTGTGGTATTGGCCATACTCGTTGGGCTACCCACGGTGAGCCGAGCCAAACCAATGCACATCCGCATGTTTCAGGTAACTGTACCCGTTCTGGTTCCGGCACAGTGGAGTCAGAGGTCGTTGGCGTACATAACGGCATCATCGAGAACTATACCGAACTGAAAGAAAAGCTGCTGAAGCACGGTTATACATTTTATAGTCAGACGGATACGGAAGTGGTCATCAAGCTGGTGGACTACTATTATAAAAAGTACAATCTCGGTCCTATTGATGCCATCGCTAAGACGATGGTGCGTGTCCGTGGTTCCTACGCTCTTGAGCTGATGTTCCGGGATTATCCGGGTGAGATTTGGGTGGCGCGTAAGGACAGCCCGATGATTATCGGCATTGCAGATGGTGAGACCTATGTGGCTTCGGATGTCCCGGCAATTCTGAAATATACTCGCAACGTGTATTACATTGGCAACCTTGAGTTCGCAAAACTGACTCCGGGTGAAGCTCATTTCTATGACTTGAACGGTGATGAAATCGAGAAGCAGACCACTGAAATCAAGTGGGATGCCGAGGCTGCCGAAAAAGGCGGCTTTGAGCATTTCATGATGAAAGAAATCCATGAGCAGCCGAAAGCTGTTCAGGATACCCTTAACTCTGTGATCAAGAACGGCGCTATCGACCTATCCAGTGTGGAGATCACCGAGGACGAAATTAAAAACTTTGAGCAGAGCTATATTGTTGCCTGTGGCTCTGCATGGCATGTGGGCATGGCTGCTCAGTATGTGCTGGAAGATATAGCGGATATCCCAGTGCGTGTGGAACTCGCATCCGAGTTCCGCTATCGTAAAATGCCGCTCAATCAGAAAGCACTTGTAATCGTTGTCAGCCAGTCTGGTGAGACGGCAGATACATTGGCAGCGTTGCGTCTTGCGAAAGAGAAGGGCATTACCACGATGGCAATCGTCAATGTGGTAGGCAGCAGTATTGCCCGTGAAGCGGACAAAGTGTTCTACACCCTTGCCGGTCCAGAAATCTCTGTTGCAACGACCAAGGCATACAGTGCACAGCTGGCAGCCATGTACTGTCTGGCGGTTCAGCTTGCGAAGGTTAGAGAAAAAATCACTGAAGAACAGTACAGCTACTATATTTCTGAACTGTTGACTCTCCCGGAGAAGATGCAGAAGACTCTGGAAGATAAGGAACGCATCCAGTGGTTTGCAGCAAAGTATGCCAATGCACACGATGTGTTCTTCGTAGGTCGTGGCATTGACTATGCTGTCTGCTTGGAAGGTAGTTTGAAACTGAAAGAAATCAGCTACATTCACTCGGAAGCATATGCAGCTGGCGAACTGAAGCACGGAACTATTAGTCTGATTGAGCAGGGAACGCTGGTCATCGGCGTGCTGACCCAAAGTGAACTCTACGAAAAGACTATCAGCAATATGTTGGAGTGCAAGAGCCGTGGTGCTTATCTGATGGGACTCACTACTTATGGCAAGTATGAAATCGAAGATCAGGTAAACTTCACAGTTTATGTTCCAAAGGTGGACGAGCACTTTGTTGGTAGTTTGGCAGTAATCCCGCTGCAGCTGCTGGGTTACTATGTGTCTGTTGCTAAGGGATTAGATGTAGATAAACCGAGAAATTTGGCTAAAAGTGTTACTGTGGAATAAACATAGAATAATAGTTCTGAATATGAATCTTTCGAGAAAACTATATTTAAAAGATCAAAATGTGGAGTGTGAAACATTAGAAAATTGAATAAAAATTGGAAAATTCATCGAAGTCAAGTAGTTTGAGTGAAGTGAAAAATAAAATTTTTCTGTTTCATGTCGACAAGATTTTTATTAGAGGAGAGTTGTATAATGCTCTGCGAATTGGCAGTCGATAATATTGGTACATATATAGATGTAATTACACAAATTGATGCTGAACAGCAGTATCGTATGTGATTCCGTGGGCAGTCTGATTATTCATGGGGTCTAGTACCATCGGTTCAACGAAAAGATGGTATGGGTAAGCACTATGAGCAGTATATAACGACCAATTTCATGATTCATACTATGCGGTTGAATCCAAATGCTCCGCAACAGTATGACCGTGCATCGTGGCTGACGTTAATGCAGCATTATGGCTTGCCAACCAGATTGCTGGATTGGTCGGAATCACCACTGGTTGCATTGTATTTTGCATTGAGTAGTGATAAAAATGCAAAGACGGATGCAGCCGTTTGGGCTCTGAACCCGATGGAGCTGAATAAGAAAGTGGGTTATGGAGAATATGTGCCTCCGATAAGCTATGACAGTCTGAGTAGTGACTTGGAAGGCGCATTTTCTAATCGTGATAATGACAATAATAAATCACAGAATAGAATTATTGCATGTCATGGTGTAGGAAGCGACTTGAGAATGTATGTACAACAATCGGATTTTACGATTCACAGCACTTCTGAACATCTGGATAAGATACTCATGGCGGATGAATCCTGCGACTATTTTTATAAGATTCGTATACCGCAACAGATTAGAAAGCAATTATTAGTTCAGCTGGATGCGATGGGATACCATGAAAGTTCTATTTATCCAGATATGGAGCATATTGCACGAGAAGAAGCAAATATGTGTTTCGACTCACAAAATTGAAATGAACCAGTATAGCCTTAAGCATTTTTATTTCATATTTGAATTTTAGCTATATAGGGATAATTGTATTGGCACTGTTATCCATTGCATGGTGAGGTTATAATGAAACGACAAAAGTAACAAGATTGACTGAATACATGGAAGTCATTTGCAACCGACCGTATATGCAAAATGAACATCATGTAATGAATCAAAACAAGTCAAATGCTATTCGCAGCGAGTTTGAAGACTTATTATTCGAGGCGAAAGATACAAAGGCTAGATTACCTCAAAGAAAAGCAAAAAACGACAAGCTTTCAGCATTTATAAAGCAATACGCGATACCACTCTATGCCTATGCGTACAGAATAAAAAATCCTCAAAATAGTAAAAACCAAGAAGAAAATGAAAGAACTTTCTTCTATCGCGGCGTTAATAATTCGACATACTTGATTGCACCAGGTATATATCGAAAAGGTGAAAAGCACGATGAAAATTTCTACTTCAACGAAATCAGTGTTCGTTGTCCGCAGACTTTTAGAACGCTGACAAATGTTGAAAAGCTGACGTATATGCAACATTATGGCTGTCCGACTCGATTACTCGATATAACGACAAACCCTCTGGTCGCGCTTTATTTTGCGTGTGCTGGAGAAAATGACAGTGATGGTGCAATTTATATTTTTGCTGTTAATAAGCGTGATGTGCGATATGCCAATAGTGATAGAGTCCAGATGCTTGCAACCCTTGCTGAGTTTAGAGCGTCTGAACAAGAATTGTTTTGGAATGCTGCTTACGAAAATGTGGTAGAGGATAAATTCCCTCAGCAGAGTAACGGAAAATATCGTGAAAAAATGTTTGAATAATTTTATCATGCGATAAAAAGGCATAATGCTGCATTTGAAAGGGAAATTGTTCCATTGGATCTTCTTACACCACAGTTCGTTCAGCCGAATAGAGATAATCCAAGAATTCTAAAACAGGATGGAGCATTTATTATATCCGGCTTGGATGCGAGTGACAAGGAAAGTGATAATAAAATACGAGAATTTCTTGTTAAGGAGCTCATAATTCCAAAAGAAGCCAAGGAACAGTTAAGAAAAGAACTTGAGTATGTTGGAATCAATCAAGCATCGCTCTTCCCAGAAGTTGATAAAGTAGCAGATTATTTAAGAAAAATGGCTTGAGTGCAGAAAATGATGTGCAGTTGTTTAGTGATTATAATGACTGGAGTAGTTGCCGTTTTTTCATAATGATGCTATACTAGACTTGGAATTATACATAATTCGGAGGTGTACAACGATGCCCAGAACAAAAGGTAGCAAGAATAAGCCGAAAACTGTGACCGCTGATTTTGCGACGCAGCTTGCAGAAAAGCAGTCCGCAAAGGAAGCACTCACAGCTGAGATTGCATCTATCACCGCAAACATTGACACTTTAAAGGCTGATCTGAAAGCAAAAAAGACTGCTTTGAAGAAGGCCGAAAAAGAAGAGGCAATGCTAGAAGCGAAGAAGGCAAAGGCAAATGCTTTAGCAGCTGAAGAAACTAAGAAGACCGAAGCGGAGGCTGTGCTGAAGAAGCTGCTGGACAGCGGCATGAGCGCGGACGAGATTCTGGAAAAGCTGAAATAAACAAGAACCAATAAATGCCGTGTGGACAAACTGAACTCCAGAAGTTCACACGGTATTTTTGAAGGCTGTCGTATAGCTTATAACGAAAATAAAAGAAGAACATAATTAGAAGAAATGGAGTGTGAGAAAATGAACTTATCAAAAATACATCATATTGCAATCATCGTATCTGACTACGAAACTGCAAAGGATTTCTATGTGAACAAGCTGGGATTCTCTGTTATCAGAGAGAACTATCGTCCAGAGCGTAAGGAATGAAAGCTGGATCTGTGTGTCAATGAACACACGGAACTGGAGCTTTTCGCAGAGGAAAATCCGCCGAAGCGTGTGAACCGCCCAGAGGCCTGCGGTCTGCGTCACCTTGCATTCTGCGTAGACAGTGTGGAGCAGACGGTGAGAGAACTGGCAGAAGTTGGGATTGAACGTGAGCCAATCCGTGTGGCTGATTACACTGGCAAGAAGATGACATCCTTCCACGACCCGGATGGACTGCCGCTGGAACTGCACGAATAATTATGGGAGAGAAAAGAGCATATAAAGCCAGAAAGCCTGGCGGCGGCCGGAAAAAGTTAAAGTCGGAATACGATGCCGGGAAGAATCTGAAAGATCAGATGGATGCGGCTGTGGCGCTCTATGAGGAGGACTGCTCCCTCCAATCCATCGCCGATGTGCTAAACCTAAACCCTATCAAAGTAAGGAAGCTCCTCATCACGGCTGGTGTGTATGAATCGGATGTGGCCGAGAAGGTACAAGATACATTTGAGGAGTACCGAGAAACACAAGACTACAAAACCTCCATACTCTCAACCGCAAAGGCGCTTAACCTTTCCAAAGCCTCGGTTACCTCCTACCTGCCATATAATAAAGGTGCGTACTTCCCAAGCACAGCAGAAAAAGAGAAAATCAGCATCGGAGCAGAGCGGCAGCGGAGATACAGGGCAACGAAGAAGCTGCGAGCAGTGCCGACAGAGGAGCATCTGTGGGAAGTGGTTCTGATGTATCAAAAAGTGCGTTTTAAAACCTACTCCGGCTTGCCATTCTCTTATGAAGTCCGAAAAGGCAGAAGCGGCAAATACACAAAAGAACTCTGGATCGACCGCCGGGAAAACAGCAAAAGTCTGGCGTGGAGTTCTGTGTTGCTGGCACTGAGCAATGTAAAAGAGGTCGGAGCGGTGGTTGACCGTCCAAAAGCGTTGGGCGATATCCGGGGCGTGACCTACATCTACGGAATGTTCTATCGGTTCGGAGTAATCGATGTGCCTGACGATGCAAAGTGTAAAATGAATAGGTGCAGGTGTGTTTCCAAGGGCTGATATACGGTTGCTTATAGGTGCAACTGTCGGGTCATAAGGCGTATATATTTTATATCGAACAAAAATAGCCCTGTTTCTCACTCCATCCCTCAAAATCACTTCCGGTGAAATTTCAGCAAAAGAGGCAGCGGAGGAGCGCATCTGGGCAGGGCGAACGCCCCCGGCGGCAGCCCCGGGCCCCGGACGCTCCGAAGAGTGAGCACGATATCACATGAAAATCCATACGCATAAAAAGTGCGGAAATGCAAAAAATCCAAAAACACAAAATTGCGAAAGAACTTGAAAATAACGCCTAAACGTGGTATAATCTTGGTACGAACAAGCCAGTTTTGGTACGACAACGGTATGCTGTGGTACTGTAACTGTTGTTTCGAAATTATGAACGATCACAAAAAAATCGTGAAAATTTAGCGTAGCTACGATGACACCTATCAGGTTCAGGTCGTGTCTTGGTACGACAACGAGAACTCCTACACCTCTCAGATGGTTCGTACCATTAAGTACTTCGCTGAGAACTGCTAATTACAGCTCTACGCTCAAAAGTGCTTGAGATGCTGTGCCGAATAACGGCTGATACCAGCCTTTCTGGTACGAATATGCTGTGATTGGCACAACAACAGAATATTGCATTCAACACCCTTCCTTTTGCGGGTTTCCGTGAGAGGAAGGGTGCTTTTTATCTGCTTGCAGGGAGAAAATCAGCAGAAAGGGTGATTTGCTCTGAAAATTGTGCTATACTGAACTTACAGTGTCCCGGAGCCGATGCACCATACGGACGATGCTGCTTCTCTTTGCAGGGAGCATCGGGCAGCGGGAGAAAGCATATATACTATAAAAAGTTCACTTTCGAGAACGAGGTAATCAAGAATGGGAAAGTATTTTGGGACCGATGGCTTCCGTGGGGAAGCCGGTATTGATCTGACCGCTGACCATGCCTACAAGGTTGGCCGTTTTCTGGGCTGGTATTATAACGCTCTGCGCGAGCGCAACGGCAACAACGAGCCTGCCCGCATCGTCATTGGCAAGGATACCCGTCGCAGTTCCTATATGTTCGAGTATAGTCTGGTGGCCGGTCTGACCGCTTCCGGCGCAGACGCCTACCTGCTGCACGTTACTACTACGCCCAGTGTGGCTTACATCGCCCGCGTAGATGACTTCGACTGCGGCATTATGATCTCTGCCAGCCACAATCCGTTCTATGATAACGGCATCAAGCTCATCGACTGCTACGGTGAGAAGATGCCCGAGGAGACCCTGCTGTTGGTGGAGGACTACCTTGACGGCAAACTCCATGTGTTTGACAAGGACTGGCCGGAGCTGCCCTTTGCACACCGGGAGCACATCGGCTGCACCGTGGACTATGTGGCAGGCCGTAACCGCTACATGGGCTACCTGATCTCTCTGGGTATCTACTCCTTCAAGGGCATTAAGGTCGGTCTGGACTGCGCCAACGGTTCCAGCTGGAATATCGCTAAGAGTGTGTTTGACGCTCTGGGCGCTGACACCTACGTCATCAACAACAAGCCGAACGGTCTGAACATCAACAATAATGCTGGTTCTACCCATATCGAGGGCTTGCAGAAGTTCGTGGTAGAGAACGGTCTGGATGTTGGCTTTGCTTTCGATGGTGACGCTGACCGCTGCCTGTGCGTGGACGAGAAGGGCAATGTCATCACCGGCGACCACATCCTGTACATCTACGGCTGCTACATGAAGGAGCACGGCGAGCTGATGAACAACACCGTGGTCACCACGGTCATGTCCAACTTTGGCCTGTACAAGGCTTTCGATGAGCAGGGCATCGGCTACGCAAAGACCGCTGTGGGCGACAAGTATGTCTACGAGTATATGGCTAAGAACAGCTGCCGGATCGGCGGCGAGCAGAGCGGCCACATCATCTTCAGCAAGTACGCCAGCACCGGTGACGGCATCCTGACCAGCCTGAAGATGATGGAAGTCATGCTGGCAAAGAAGATGCCTATGAGCAAGCTGGCTGAGCCGCTGAAGATCTACCCGCAGGTTCTGGAGAACGTCCGCGTCACCGATAAAAAGGCCGCGCAGAACGACCCGGCGGTGCAGGAGGCAGTCAAGGCCGTGGCTGAAGTGCTGGGCGATACCGGCCGCATTCTGGTGCGCGAGTCCGGCACGGAGCCTGTTGTTCGTGTGATGGTGGAGGCTCCTGACCACGACACCTGCCAGAAATATGTCTCTCAGGTGGTGGAGGTCATCAAGAATAAGGGCTACGCCGTCTGAGACTAAACACGGCGGCAGATGTTGCCCGCGCACCAAAATGCGGGCAGCAGATGCGCTGCACAGCGCGATTCCGCATCTTTTTGTTGACAAACCCGCACTTTTTGCGTATGATAAAGATAACACTGAAAATTGTGTCAAATTGGCTGTGAAGAGAAGAGTACGCACCGTCTGCGCCTGGCAGAAAGCCCGAAGGATGGAACCGGGCAGGCCGCGCGGTGCCGAAGATGGTCTTGGAGCCGCGCAGGTGAACAATGAGCCTGCGACGGGGTGCGCCCGTTACCGCGCAAGGCCGGCTTTTGTCGGCTAAAGGCTGCGTCCGCAAGGGCGCAGCGAAGCAAGGTGGTACCACGAAGGTTCAGCGCTCTCGTCCTTGTCCGGCTATACCCGGCAGGGCGGGAGCGCTTTTTGCTTGCAGAACCAAAAGAAAGGAAGATAGAATCCCATGAGCGAACATAAGACATTTTATATCACCACCCCCATCTACTACCCCAGCGATAAGCTGCACATCGGCCACAGCTACACCACCGTGGCCTGCGATGCGCTGGCCCGCTTTAAGCGGATGCAGGGCTACGATGTCATGTTCCTGACCGGCACCGATGAGCACGGCCAGAAGATCCAGGATAAGGCTGCCGATGCCGGTGTCACCCCCAAGGAGTACGTGGACAAGATCGTGGCTACCGTCAAGGATCTGTGGAAGCTGCTGGATGTCAGCTACGACCGCTTTATCCGCACCACCGATGATTACCACATGGAAAGCTGCCAGAAGATCTTCACCAAGCTGTATGAGCAGGGCGATATCTACAAGGGCGAGTACATCGGCCACTACTGCAAGCCCTGCGAGAGCTTCTGGACCGACAGCCAGCTGGTGGACGGCAAGTGCCCGGACTGCGGCCGCGAAGTGTACGACGCACACGAGGAAGCCTACTTCTTCAAGACCAGCAAGTATGCTGACCGCCTGCTGAAGCTCTACGAGGAGAATCCCCAGTTCATCCAGCCCGAGAGCCGCAAGAACGAGATGATCGCCTTCATCAAGCAGGGCCTGCAGGACACCTGCGTGTCCCGCACCTCGGTCAAGTGGGGCATTCCCGTGCCCTTCGACCCCAAACACACCATGTATGTGTGGGTGGACGCCCTGAGCAACTATATCTCCGCACTGGGCTACGGCAACGAGACTTATCACGATTACGATAAGTTCTGGCCGGCCGACCTGCACATGGTGGGCAAGGAAATCCTGCGTTTCCACACCATCCTGTGGCCTGCCATGCTGATGGCACTGGATCTGCCGCTGCCTAAGCGCGTGTTCGGCCACGGCTGGCTGCTGATGAACGGCGGCAAGATGTCCAAGTCTGTGGGCAACGTGGTAGACCCCGTTATCCTGTGCGACCGCTACGGCGTGGACGCCATCCGCTACTTCCTGCTGCGCGAGATCCCCTTTGGTAACGATGGTATGTTCACCAACGAGGCACTGATCAACCGCATCAACAGTGATCTGGCGAACGATCTGGGCAACCTGCTCAGCCGCACCGTGGCCATGTGCGAAAAGTACTTCGGCGGCACCGTGCATAACGTGGCCGGTACTGAGGCCATCGACACCGAGCTGGAGACCATGGTCAGCGAGCTGACCGCCAAGGTCACCGCCGACATGGATGATCTGACCATCCCGCAGGCACTGATGGAGATCTTTGCGGTCATCCAGCGCGCCAACAAGTATATCGACGAGACCGCACCTTGGGCACTGGCCAAGGACGAGGCTAACAAGCAGCGTCTGGAAAGCGTGCTGTACCACCTGTGCGAGGCACTGCGCGTGTGCGGCATCCTGCTGAACGCCTATCTGCCCACCACCGCCCCCAAGATGATGGAGCAGCTGGGTCTGGACGCTTCTGCACTGGATCTGAGCAAGACCACCTACGGCGCACAGCAGACCTATACCGTGCACAAGGGCGAGGCGCTGTTCCCCCGCATTGACGTAGCAAAGGAGATCGCCCACCTGAAGGAAGAGGACGAGAAGCGCAAGGCCGCTGCCGCTGCTGCCAACAAGGCCAAGGAGGAAGCCGAGAAGAAGGCTGCCGCTCCCGCAGAGGAAAGCACCGTGGACTTCACCCATGAGGAAGAGATCGACTTTGACACCTTCTGCAAGGTGGAGCTGCGCGTGGCCGAGGTGCGCGCCTGCGAGAACCTGAAGGAGAGCAAGAAGCTGCTGCACCTCACCGTGTTTGACGGCGAGCGGGAGCGCTGCATCCTGTCCGGCATTGCCAAGTGGTTCAAGCCCGAGGATCTCATCGGCAAAAAGCTGGGCATCGTGTGCAATCTGGCACCCCGTCCTATGCTCAAGGGCAAGTACGTCAGCGAGGGCATGATCTTCGCTGCCGACACCGCCGACGGCGGCTGCTCCATTGCTTTCTACGGCGACGATACCCCCGTGGGCAGCCGGATCCACTAAGTGAGGAACATCATGTCTGATAATACAGCCGTCCGTGCGGCAAAGCTGGATAAGATCTTCGGCACACCGGTGTGCGCCGTGCTGCTGGCTATTTTCTGCAATGTCTTGTGGGGCTCGGCCTTTCCGTTCATCAAGCTGGGCTACCGCCTGTTCTCCATCGACTCCGGCAACACCGCCTCCATCTTCTGCTTTGCAGGGGTGCGGTTCATGCTGGGCAGCGTGCTGGTGCTGCTGGGCAGCATTCTGCTGCAGGGAAAAGCACCCCGCCTGCCCCGGGGCAGGGTAGCAGCTGAGTGCTGTGCGCTGGGTCTGTGGCAGACCACGGCACAGTATGCGTTCTACTATATCGCCGTGGCCATGCTCACCGGCGCGTTTGGCGGCATCCTGAACAGCACCCAGAGCTTTCTGGGCGTCATCTTTGCCCACTTTATCTATGGCAATGCAGACCGCATGACCCCGGCAAAAACGCTGGGCTGCGCTGTGGGTTTTGCCGGAGTGCTGATCGGTACGATTGGCAACCACGGCAGCGGCAGCGGCTGGGGCGTGTTCTGTATGATGGCGGCGACCATCATCTTTACCCTGTCCGGCCCGTGGAACAAATCCGTCACTAAAAAGGCCGACAGCTTTGCTGTCTGCTTCCTGAACCTGTTTGTGGGTGGGCTGGCACTGTTTGTGCTGGGCACTGTCATGGGCGGCCGTCTCCATGTGCAAAGCGCACTGGCTGCGGTGGTCATGCTGTATCTGGCCTTTATCTGCGGCGCAGGCTATATCCTGTGGGCGCTGCTGATGAAAAACAACCCGGTCAGCCGCATCGCCATCTTTGGTTTCGTCAACCCGGTGGTCAACGTGCTGCTCAGCGCCGTGCTCAACGGAGAACCGCTGTTCCGCTGGCAGTATCTTGCGGCGCTGGTGTTCGTATGCGTGGGCATCTGGCTGGTGAATAAAGCCCCCGCCAAAAAGGAGAAGGTATGACCGGATCTATTTTTGACACCCACGCCCATTACAGTGCCCGCGCTTTTGACGCCGACCGCTTTGCGCTGCTGGACAGCCTGCCCGGCAAGGGTGTGGTAGGTGTGTGCGAGCAGGCCACCCACTCCGGGGATGCGCCCCGGGTGCTGGAGCTGGCGCACCGCTACCCATGGGTGGTGGCAGCCATTGGCATCCACCCGGAAAGCCTGCTGCCCGCCGCCGACTGCGGCGAGGAAGGCCCTGCGCCCACGGTGTCGGTGTACGGCGGCGACTGGGCCGCCGAGATGCGGGCGCTGATGCCCTACTACGATGAC
>OGYN01000504.1_pt1 | contig 36239 bp, 39 predicted proteins | sample 1576551 | NCBI WGS metagenome assembly OGYN01 (sample SAMEA3541589, study PRJEB24748) | human gut metagenome | biome: human gut; feature: human-associated habitat; material: faeces | place: China | collected 2012 | reverse complement strand
CATGAAGCTCGGCGACGTGGCACAGTCGATGACTGGCGAGGTCTGCCTGCCGCAGTACGGCAAAGGCCCGGGCGGCCTGTCCGCGGGTGAGGGTGCTGGTGTCCACGGCCCAGACGAACTGCTGGCTCCACAGCAGCAGCGGAATAAACAGCGCCAGCCCGGCCCACAGCCCGGTGCGGCGCAGCAGCGGACGCAGCCGAAAAAACAGCCCCAGACGCTTTTCTACCCGCAGACGCACATGCCCCTGCCGGGCCAGAGCGGCCAACGGGCGGTAATGCCAGGCGGCACAGCGCGCCCGGAATCCGCCGGGCAGCGGTACAATACGGGTCAGGTGCAGCCCTGCCTGTGCGGCATGGCCCAGCAGGGCGTCGGTGCTGCCGCTTTGCGCGGTGAATTCTACCGCGGCCCAGAGACGAACGGGTTCCATGACGGCCTCCTGTCCGGCAGATGCCCGGTAGGGCGCTGCCCTGTGGCGGTGTGCTCCGTGGTGTAGTCTGTGCGGACGAAGCAGCCCCGCAGCGTGATGCGCCGGGCGGTGAGCGTTTCGATTTGTAACCGCTCTCCGTAAATGGTCAGCTGCCCGCGCGGCAGCTGGAGCCGCAGGCGGGTCTCGTCGTAGGTGAGGATGGCTTCAAAATGCTCGATCTCCATCCGGTCGCCGCTCTGGTACAGGCAGGGGCGGCGGTACAGCCCCTGCGGCGGCTGCCGGAACAAAAGGGCCAGCCAGCGCCGCAGCGAAAAAGGCGCGCGGTGCGCAGGACTCATTCGGCTCCCTCCCGTTCCGCTCTGATATTTTTGCCCAAGGTGCCATAAATGCGGGCCGCTGTTCCATATATATGGAGCGGGAGGGGAAAGTTATGTATCAGACGTTCCGGTTTCAGCGGGTCGTGCTGTTGGGGGCGGCAATTGGCACGGCAGGACTGGTGTTTGCAGCGCCGCAGTGCTGCGCCCGTGCGCTACAGCAGGGGCTTGCCCTGTGCGGCGGGCCGCTGCTGGTGTCATTGTTCCCATTTCTCATCGTTTCCACTCTGCTCATGCGCTGTGGGGCAGGGCAGGTACTGGGGTTTGTGTTCCGTCCGGTGGCACGGCTCATCGGGGTGCGCAGCCCGGCGGCCGGTGGGGTGCTGCTCATCGGGTTTCTGGGTGGGTTTGCCCCGGCAGCGGCTGCGGTGGCCGAAGCCGTGCGCAGCCGGGAGCTGACCCCGCAGGAGGCATCGGCCCTTCTCCCGGCCTGCATCTGCTCCGGGCCGTCCTTCGTGATCCTCACGGCAGGGGAGCAGCTGCTGGGCAGCCGGGTGCTGGGCATCCGCCTGTTTGCTGCACAGGTGCTGGCCGGGTATCTCACCGCCGCTCTGCTGAACCGTCTGCACCCGGCACCCGCTGCCCCGGTACGCTCTGCGCAGTCTACCCAGACTGCGCCGCCCCGGTTGGACGAAGTGATCGCACAGGCGGCTGTGCAGTACCTGAAATTGTGCGGATTCGTGTTGTATTTCCGGATGCTGGCAGCCGGGTGCGGGCAGTTTCTGCCCGCCGCGTGGGCACCCTTCCCGGCCATGCTGCTGGAGGTGTGCTCTGGCTGCGATTATGCGGCCCGCACCGGCCTGTGGGCCAGCAGTCTGTGCTGCGCCGCCCTCAGCGTACAGGGGGCGTCGGTGCTGCTGCAGGTGCGCACCCTCTGCCCCGGAGAAGTGTCCTTCCGTCCGCTGCTGGCAGGCCGACTGCTGCACCTGCCGCTGTCGCTGGCATTGTTCTGTCTGACATGGCCAGAGCAGGCCATGGAGACCTTTGGCAACCTGTGCGAACGGGTGATCCCCATGCAGCGGGTGCCGCCGGACTGTGCGCTGCTGGCCTTTGCCGTGTGCTGCCTGGCGGCCTGTGAGCTGAACAAAGGTCTGCTCCAGCGGGAAAAATGGAGAAATAAGCGCACTTTTCCGCGCAGAAGTGCCTTATAAAAACGATGCAAAAAGACCCGGAAAAGCCAGGCTGCAAGCCACTTTTCCGAGTCTTTCACGTTGGAGCTACTGACCTGATTCGAACAGGCGACCTGCTCATTACGAGGACGCAGTTAATATACATATTTTTAACGTAAACACGTTATCTCACTAACCGCTTGCGCCACTTTTGCGCCATCGGCACCTAAAAATCAGGAAATCAGCACGTCTTTTTCAGGTAGGAATCCAGCCGGTTGATTTTCTTTTTCTTAAACTTTTTATCCAGCGACGTATAGATGCCGAGGGTGACACTGATGTCCTTGTGGCCCATCTGATCGCGGGCGGTCATGACGTCCACACCGGCAAAGTACATCAGGGTGCAGAAGGTGTGGCGCAGCTGGTGCGGGGTGAAGGTGTCGATGACCATCGGCACACCGGCGGGGTCGTGCTTGTTTACGGCCCCCTGATGCCCGTACTTGATGTTCAGGTCACACATATAGCTTTGCCACAGCCGCTTCCAGCCCTGCTCGGTCATGCGCTTGCCTTTGTCGTTGTGCAGCACATACAGGCAGCCGTCCTGCTGCGTCCGGAGATAGTCCACCAGCACCTTCGGGATGTTGACCACACGGACACCGGCGGCGGTCTTGGGGGCCTTGCTGCGCTTAGCACGGAAGTCATAGCCGTTGTTTACCGTGATCGTTGCGTCCTGCAGGTCTACGTCTGCCCAGGTCAGGGCTGTGGCCTCACTGCGGCGCAGGCCAGAGTAAAGCATCAGCATGGCGGCGCGCTGGGCCTTGTGGGGTGTCTCACGGATCCAGCGCTGCTGTTCCTCGGTGATGGGCTCGCGGACTTCCGGCGGTGTGCCTGCCGGGCAGGTGGTCTTAGGGATGGGGTTGTACTGTACCACCTCCGGGATCGCAAGGTCGTAGACGGCCTTTGCACTGCTGCGCAGGTTGGACAGCGTATAGTGGGACAGCGGGGGCTGGCCATCGTGCCAGTCGGCCAGGGCATTGAGCACCTGTTGGAAGTCGGCACTGCGCAGGGATGCAGCAGGCCGGTTCAGCAATGGGCCCCAGTGATTTTTGTTGTCCTCGTAGCGGTCAAGGCTCTTCTGGCCGATGCCCTTTGCCCGCTTGGCCGCAATAAGGTTGTCATACAGGGTGGCAAGGGTGGCGTCCATCTGGGACGGATCTGCGCCCTTGCCGAGGGAGATACGGTAGGCTTCCGCAGCGGCACGGGCCTCGCGGGCCGTCGTGCCGTAGAAGTTCTTATATTTTGGCTTCCCGTCGGCATCCTTGCCGATGTTGACCCGGTAGCGGTAGCGGCCGTCTGTTCCTTTTTTGTTGGCTGCCATTCTGTGCACTTCCCTTCTGCCCTCGGTGTTGGCAGCACCGGGGCGTTTTTGTTTATTCAACCGCCGAGGAATCCTCGGCGGTTCGTCTGATTGAGTTTTTTGATCCGGACGGCGGTATTTGTCCGTTTTTTTATGCTTTGCACACCTCCAGGTATACAGGTTGCGCGTCTGCCTAAAGCATGCTACAATACAGAGGCAGGCGCGACGAGTGGAATTCGTATTTTACTCCTTGTTACAGCCCGGCGGTGCATCGTACCACTGCCGGGCACTCTTTTTTTGACGGGTTGCGCGAAACTCCAAAACAGCTTATACGACAAACGGAGCGGCGGGTGCAGCCCCGTGCTCTGCATGATACCTCCTACTTTTCTTTTGGGCAGATTTGACGGTTGGCAGAGGCCCCCTCCGGCTGGGAACAGCTGAGGGGGCTTTTGTTTTGCCCTCGGAGAGCCAGCGACTCATCCGGGACAGACAGACCGCGGTTCTTCAGAATCTGAAGCTGCTGTTCATAAGTGCAAAAAGATTTTGGTTCGGCCATGTTGAAACATCCTTATAAAAATTGACATAAAAAAAGACCCGCCATGATACGCGTAGATGCAAACTGCACCCAGAGGCTTAGCGGGTTCCGTTGATATTATCATACGCATCGGCCCGCCGATTGCAAACAAATTCAACAACGAAATGTTGCGGTTGCAACGGAAAAACTGATTTGCAGCTTTTTTACAAAAGAGTAAGAAGATACCAAGCTGTAAGGCTTTTGGAGATTAGAAGGATATTCCGTAGATGCAATAATTCAAAATTAAGAACCATGCCATCTCCAAGCGTGGCGAAAGCCTTTTGATTCGGCTTCTTGGACAGTGGACACATAGCAATCGCCGTCAGATGGATTTATAATTACACGATCATATTGCTGATCGAACGGAAGATGGTAAATTTTATCGCCATCTCTGGAAATGTTGCACTTAATAAGCGGATATGGTTTGAGAGGAAATTTTTCAACAACAGCAATATGAAGATAATTGGCGCAAGATTTTGCAAGGGAAGAAAGCGAAGTTGTTGTGATAAATATTCCTGAAACCTGACATTCAGGGTGTTCCATTACCTGCAAAATGGTCGTTCCATAGAGCTGAAATATATGCTTTTCGTGAATCGTTTTTTCACTAGCCCAGCGTTTACACTGGATGACAAAAAGCCTTTTGCCTTTTGAAACGATTAGATCGCGTCCCATATCTTCGAGACCTTCAGTTGCACCAAAATAGCGAACCTTATAACCTTTTTGCTCGTAACAGTAACCGACATAACGTTCATACTCGATGCCAACCTGCCAATTGCTTTTTTGCCGACTAGAGTACCGATCAAGTGCAAGCTGAAGCCTGTCTGTTTCGGAAAGCGTCTGGTACTCCTGTGGTGAAAGCCAATTTTTCAATGTTGAATATTCGCTTTCTGGAGCAGCAGCAATGTTTGCAACGGATGCCAGATCGTCTGTACTGATCTCTTTAAAATCAGAAAGCCATGGAAAGACACTTTCGTAAAGGAAAAGCTGATACTCAAGTAGTTTGCATTGCTCTTGGAGTGCACGCTTTTGACTGGAGATTTCGCGGACTTTTTCAGCAGCGGTAAATGCAGGACGCGCTTTATTCTCCAGATCGGATGCCGCTTTCAGATCAATCAAATAAAGGTAATCGGCAAATTGTTTGGCAAAGTAGGGAGTATCGGCGTGTTCTGCATGCAGAATGGAATCCAACATGGCTTGATTTTCTTTTAATTGCTTTTCACGTTCAGTAAGAAAACGTTCCTGACAATCAAGATCAGCCATACGAGAAGCTAATGCCTGCTGACGGTGGACATCCAAATTATTACGAGCATCAGCTGCCATTGCATTAAGACGGTCAATTTCCTGCTGTTTTCTGGAAATTGTGTCATCTAATGAAGCAATCTTCTGAGAATAATCTTTTTGGCGAGCAAGAAGCTGCTGATCTCGGATTTTCAAAAGCCGTTCGGTTTCAAGGTTTAGGTTCTTTTCGGCACCTTGTTCGAGTTTTTTGTAAGTTTCGTATGATTCCGTCAACTTTTCAATCCATTGCTTCTTTTGAGCAATTTCAGCATCCAAACTGACAGCGGTTGCTTCTCGTGAATGTTGCTCTTGCTGATGTCCGGTTTTATTACCCCATAGATAGCCAGCAATCAGGGAAAAGACAACAGAGCCGCCAATGAAATAGTACAAAAGCAAAGGTATCTCCTCCAAACTTTTTACTTGAGTATAGAGGAAGAAACCACATGGGAAAATGGCAAAATGCCCAAAAATTCAACAGAAAATTTGTTTTGTTGCCTACGCAACAGAAAAACGGCTCTTGTGCGATGCACAGGAGCCGTTTTTTTGTTTACCTGTGCCGCAGCGACTGACGATAAAAGACTACTCGGCAAGAAGTTTTTCCTTTTCAGGAACGGTTTGCGCATCCTCTGCCTGCTGGACATTGGCGGTAAGCTGCGATACAAAACGCTCCACAGCGCGCTTGTCTGCATCTGAAAGCTGCAGATAGGTGGCAAGCAGCTGCTGCCCATACAGACCAAGGCTGTACTGCTGGGTGAGCTGCTCGATCAGGTCAGTGGACTGCCGGGAGAACATTTCGCCGTTACCATTGCGCAGCCAGTTCTCGTTGACGTTGAACTCACGGCAAACCAGGAGCACGAGAGAATCAGAAATAGCGTTTGTGCCATTTTCAAATTTAGAAATAGCCGTACCGCCGATGCCAACACGCGCACCAAAGTCAACCTGATTCAAGCCAAGTGTTTTGCGAAGAAGCTTTAAACGGTCTTTCATAGAATCACCTCCTGAATGAATGATAGCACAAAAACTTGCTAATGGCAAGAAAAACGGGAAAATCGCTTGACAAAATTGCTGATAGCAATTATTATAGTGCTAACAGCAAGATGCAACTTGCTGAACGGGAGGTGCAAAAAGATGATGTCAAGTCAAGAGACCACACGGATGGTAGAATTGCTGACCACGGCAGCAAAGCTGCCGGACAAGATGCAGGCGCTGGCGCTGGGCTATGCAAAAGGGCTGGCAGATGCAGAGAAGCTGCACAAGCAGAGCCAACCAGCCCAGGGAGGCAAGAGCGCATGAACCGCAGGATGTTGTGGGCACTGCTGATCGAAGCCATCGGGACAGTGGTGTTTAACGTAGGATGGTGGATGGACTGGCCGCCAATGGTGCTTTTTGGCGTACTGCTGGCAGTTACCGGGCTGGACCTGTTGGATGAAAAATAAGGAGGAAAACAAGATGAAGTACAACACGCTGCGGATCATCCGCCAGCTGATGGAGCACGAGCTGGAAGGAATGGAGCTGGAGATGACCGTGCTGAACAAGGATCTGAAGAAGCTGGACCCGGACGGGATGCTGCCGGAGACCGACCCCCGGGTGAAGATGCGGAAGGCCGCAAATGACCGGAGATACGAGCTGGAATGTGCGCTGAAGGACTTTGACGCACAGGACTGGAAGTAAGGAGGACAAGGACATGAATGCAGAGGCAAGAGAGGACTTGCGGCAGATGCTGCTGGAGCAGCTAGACGTAGAGCGGAGCGAGTACGATGGGGCCCAGGATGCCCTGAGGGCTATGGACCCGGACAAGGTGATGGACGAAGGCTATGTGCAGGTGGCGAACCGCAACCGGGCCGCAGAGCGGATCCAGAAGCTGAAGAATGCCATGGCGGAGCTGGAGTACCTGCACCAGGCCAAGGAGACGTCCCCGGAAGAGACGACCCCGGAGGAGCTGACCCAGGAGCTGGCCTTTCTGGACAGCACCAGGTGCCTGCTGGAGGCCGGGGCCAACATGGCCAACGAGGGCAAGAGGTTGTGCCGGAAGCTCCGGGCGGAGCTGGACCGGGAGGACAGCGACGCCGAGTGTGTGGCCCTGGAAGTGGAGAAGATGCTGGACCGCTTGAACTGCATCATGAACATGGTGCTGGAACAGGAGGGGGTGTTGGAAATATGACCGCTCGGTACATGATCTACCTGCCAGCGGATGCCCCGGGGCGGCTGATCCGGTGCGACGACGGAGACACCTGCAAGCTGGAGACGCTCCAGCAGCTGGTGGGCGGGCTGATCGAGACGGCAGACAGCTGCCTGGAACCGGACTGGGCACGGGAGCCGGTGGACAGCATCCGGCTGATCGTGAACGAGGAAGGCCTGCTGCAGGAGCTGCCGGTAAACTGGAAGGCGATGGAGCTGTACCAGTACGGCTATATGAGCGGCATCGTGGGCACGGCAGTGCTGGCGGCTGCACGCGGGGATGAGCTGATCGGCTTTGCAAAGCCGGTGTGCGAGACCATCTGCGAGGAGTTTGGGATTGATATGGAGGATGGCATATGGAACGACTAACATCCCCCCGGTGCAGCGGCATCAAGGAGGGGTATTGGAGCACTGCCAAAAAGGACGAGCTGGTGCAGCGTCTGGGCCAGTACGAGGACACGGGCCTTACCCCGGAGGATGTGCGGCAACTGAGCCGCAAGGACAACCGGTTCCAGACCTTTAACCCGGACTAAGGAGGCGAAGAGGATGACCGACCGGAACAATGCCCCGGCGGGGCGGCTGGTGCCGGAGGTGAGAGTGCCGACGGAAAAGGAGCTGCGGGAGCAGAACCACCCGGAAAGGGACGGCAAGCCGATGCTGCTGAGCAGCAAATGGATGGTAAAAGCCGGGCTGGCGATGTGCGACGAGCTGCTTACGATGTGTAAGCAGCTGGTGCACGACCTGGACGAGACGGACCACGAGGATGCGTATCTGGCAATGGACGTGAAAAGCAAGACCGAGTGGCTGCAGCGGGTGCTGAAGATCGCGGAAGAACAGGAGGAGTGACAAAAGCCATGAAAAGGACAGTCACAAGGGCAAAGGTCTGGGACGCGCGGCAGCTGCCCGCGTACCTGACCCCGGCCGAGTACGCCGCACTGATCGGCGTGTGCCCCAAGACGGTGCAGCGCATGTGCCGGATGGGAATGCTGCCCGCCACTAAGGTGGGCCCCAAGCTCTGGCGCATTGACAAGAACGCCGCGCTGGAGAAAATGAAAAAGCCCGCCGGTGCTGAGAACACCGGTGGGCTCCGAGTGAAAGCGATCTGACAAGGGCCGCTATCACCAGAAGTATAACGCAAACGGAGGTATTTTGCAATGCGAATCAAATCGACAGTATGGCACTGGCTGGCGGCCGGGAGCCTTTGCGCCGGGCTGCTGTGTGGCATGGGGTTGGAAGGCAACGCTCAGGTGGGCGCACCCATCACGGACGGGCAGTTTGTGACGGCCATGGTGCTGGTGCTGGCGGCCGTGCTTTTTATGCGGCTGGGCTTTGAGGCCCAGGAGCAGGAGGAAAAGGCCGGATCCCGGGCGCACCGGCAGCCGGAGAACACCGTGAAAGCCGGAAAGCGGAAGGTGGGGTGAGCAGGATGCGTTACCGTGTGCACATTGAGATGCGCCGGGACGGCTACCCGCTGCGGCTGCAGACGGCCTTGCTGGTGGGCAGCAGCAGCCAGGACGTGGCCAAAGCCAGAGAGCTGGAGCTGGCACGGGAGCAGCACCCGGAGTGCGATGACTTCCGGGTGTACCATGTGGAGGAGCTTGGCAAATGCAAAAAGACACTGTAAAGGACTGGGCGCGGGCCATGCTGCTTTGTGATCAGATCCGCATTGACACAGATGCAGCCTTTGCAGTGGTGAACGACCTGCCAAGCGGGATGGCCGAAGACGCCGCGAACCTGCTGTGCGAAGCACTGACGGAAGCGAGAGCGCAGGTGCTTGACTGGGCGAACGACCACGGGGAACCGTGAAGAGAAAAGGAGCAGAACTATGAAGGGTACGATTGAGATCACGGTGAGGACGGTGCCGGGCGGAAAAGTCCTGACCAACGTCGAGGGCAAAAAATGCAGTGAGAAAGATGTTTTGGAGGTGATGACGGCGGGCTTTTGCGCGATGGCGGCAAACTGCATGCGGGAGGTGCCGCAGCGGATGCGCCGGCAGAGATGCAAAGAGTTCGGGCAGATGATGGAGAATGCGCTGCTGGCTATGATGAACGGCGGGGCGCGTGCGGCGCAGCGGTTTGAAGGCCGGGATGCGGAGTTTATCAATGAGCTGATGACGCGGCAGGGAGAGGAGCGGGACGAATGACACTGGAGGAGTACCGGCAGCAGCTGGACGAGGCGCTTGAGAAGCTGGACTGGCAGAACCCGGGCAGCAGGGAGAGCGACGCACACAAGGTGCTGGAGGCTGCCTCGGTGGACAAGAGCCTGAGCCTGGACGAGTGGATGCAGCTGTATGAGAGATACCGGAAGGCGGTGAAGAAGCTGTGAGCAAAAGCAAGTTGAGCCTGGAGGGCAGCATCACGCTGGCGCAGAACAACGCCATTGATTTTACCCACGCATGCGTGACCATTGCCCTGAACGAAAAATTTGGCATTGGCAAAGAACGGCAGAAAAAAGTGAACGCGGTGCGGGACGAAGTGAACGGCAAGGTGCTGGAGATCATGACGAGACCGGCAAGCCGGAAGCACGAGCCGCTGCGGAAGGCGGAAGCCTGGATGCACAGCCAGCTGCCGGAGGGCACTGTGTGGGAGCTGCACATCCCGATGGCCAAAGGCCGGGCAAGATCGCACAAAGAGTGGAAGATGCAGGGAGCCGTGGACAGCGCGGCCACGCTGGAGTGGCGGGTGTGCGCCATTGCCTGTGCCCAGGTGCTGGGGTTTGGTGCGGAGCGGCTGAACCGCCTGCACGAAGAAGTGCTGGCGAATTACCGGCAGCTGAACCAGTGGGTGCTGGAGGAAGGTGTGGACGTGGCCATGGAGTGGTTCCGGCGGTCGTGCACCAGCGCGTACAAGACTGACGTAGAGGTGCTGGACCGGCCGGATCAGAAAGAGATCTGGGGCTACCGGATGCATGAGGAGCAGGCCATGCGGGAGATGCGCACCCGGCAGGTGCGGAACGAGGTGCGACGGATGTGCGCGCCGAAAGCGCTGCCGCTGGCACCGGCCGAGGTGGAAAAGCGCATCCAGACCGCGCTGCAGTACGGCACACCGGACAGCTGGCAAAGGAGACGGACGAGATGACACTGACGGAAGCAATGCAGTACCGGGGCCTGACGGCGTGGAAGCTGGCGGAGCGGACGGGCGTGAAAACGCAGACGGCGAAGAAGTGGACGGAGCCCGGCGGGACACGGAAAATCACGGTGGAGCGGCTGCGGCAGATCACGGAGATCCTGGACGGCGGGGCGCTGATCACCGAGGACGGCGTGGAGTTTGAACTGTACGGAGGAAAAGTATGAGCAAGGACAAGAGAAAGATCACGCGCAAGCGGTTTTGCAGGCTGCTGGCAGCAAAAATCGGCTCGCAGGTACCGGAGGTGCGGGACTTTGCTGCATGCTGCGTCGGGTTTGAGCAGTACAAGAACCAGCAGATGCGAGAGATGGACGACCCGGAAGCCCGGCGGAAAGCGGAGCAGGTATTCGGGCGGCTGTGCTGGAAGGATGCGTGGGAAGAGCTGCGAGAGGTGCGGGCCAGATGAAGTACATCTACAGCCTGTACGACGCAAAGACCGGGGAGCTGGCCTACAAAGGCAAGGCAGGCCAGCTGGTAGCGGATGGCGTTTTTTCACGGAGCGATGACGTGTGCCGCCTGTGGGCCAAGCAGCACCTGAAGGGCATCCGGGCCAGGAAGTGGAAGGTGGAGAGGGAAGAGATCCGGCCGGTGGCGAAAAAGATAGCGCCACCCGGCGGGACGACCCGGAAGGTGTGGGTGTACCGGATGACGGACGCCGACGGCCGGGTGGTGTGCGAAGGCACCGCGGTGGAGCTGGTGGAAAAAGGCTTTTTTATCCGGGCAGAGGACGCACCGAATGCCCACCGGGCCGGGCACAATAGGCGCCTGGGCGTGACGTGTGTGGAGCGCCGGAAAGAGGAGCGGCCGATCCGGATCCCGAAAGGAGCGGACCGGAAGAAGCGGGAAGGCTTTTCGGGGCTGAAGAACGTGAGTGCGAAAGAGCCGGAAAAGACGGAGATGGACGCGCTGCAGGAAGATGTACATGCGCTGTGCCGCTACAATGCGGCGGCACGGAAATGGGGCCGCAAAGAGCTGAGCTACGGCTACTGGGCGGCGGCCGGGAAACCGGAGGTGCCGGTATGACCGAGTGGTGCTGCAAGCCGGACTGCCCAGGGAGATCCCCGGCGTGCCATGACCAGTGCGAAAAGTACCGGGAGTGGAAGGGACGGCTGAAAACCGAGAAGGAGTACACCGAAAACGCGATCTACCGGGACAAAGTGAACCGGGGCGACTACGAAAAGGAAGGCTGGATGGCCCACAAGGGCCAGCGGAGCAGAAGAAGAAAATGAACAGGAAAAGCCCTCCGGCAATTACGCCGGAGGGCTTTGGCGACGGGACGGGCATAAAGTTTGCCGGGTGCTGCCAGACGCTGGCGGCAGGCGGGAGCCTTTATCAAAGTATATAATAATATACCTTTTATTTTTATAAGCGTCCGGGCGGGCGCTTGAGGGAGCTTGTATACCCATTATTTCTACGACGGTGGGAACCGAAAAAAAGAAAAGGACAAGGGCGCTGCCCGAAAGAAGAGGTGAGCCATGAAGAACTGGATCCGGGAGAAAAAGTACGAGTGCGGAGAGTACAGGACCGTGGGCATCTATGCGGTGACGGATCAGGAGCACCGGCAGCGGGGCAGGAAGCACAAGGAGAGCAGCCGGGGCCAGAAGGCACGCAACAAAAACGCCAGCATGCGCCGGTACCAGCGCAAAGTGCTGGCGAACTTTGACAAGGACGGCTTTTATGTGACCGGGACCTACGAGGATGCATACCGGCCGGAGAGCTTTGAGGACTGCGTGCAGGACGTGCGGAACTATGAGCGGCGGGTAAAGGCGGCGGTGATCCGGCGGTTCGGGGAGCAGAGAGCCAGGCGGCTGAAGCTGAGCCTGCACGCAGTGCGGAACGGAGAGAAAGGGAAGCTGCACATGCACGGGTTTGCCGAGTGCAAGGGCCTGACGACGGCCGAGCGACGGGAATTCCGCGCGATGCTGGAAGAGCTGTGGCGGCGGCGGGTGCCGGGCACGGGCGAGTATGAGCCGCTGGGGACCTGCAACGCGGACCGGATCGACATGAAAAAGATCCTGGGCATAGACGGGGATGGCAAAAACGGCACGGTAGGGTACATCTACGGCCACAGTGAGCGCCGGTGCGTGGAGACGCGGAACCTGACGCTGCCGGAAGAGCTGCGGGCGGCCGACACCAAGTGGAGCCGGAGACAGCTGCGGCAGGGGTGCAGCGAGCACGCCGAGGATGCAGCCTGGTGGGAGCAGCGCTTCCCGGGCTGGGAGGTGGTGCAGGTGATGGTCTACGACCCGCAGCAACTGTACGAGACCGACCGACCACGGCAAGACGGCTGGGAGAGCACCGACCCGCAGGCGTATCTGATCCTGCGGAGGCGGGAGTTTGCGAAAGTTCGCACCTGACAGATAAAAAATTTAATTATATTTACATATTGCGCGCGAAACGCGGAAAAACGCTGAATTTGCGCGCAAATCAGCGCAAAAGCGCGCGGAAAGGCGGGAACGGGTGACAAAACAGCAGAAAAAGGACGTGCGGAAGGGACTGCGGCGGTATGGCCGGGCGATGGAAGCGGCCGAAGGCACCCCGGACGAGCTGACGCAGGCCTGGGGCCGGGCGATCGGGCAGGCGCTGGACTACTATGCCGAGGAGGACCCGGTGTGCGCGGGGATCCTTGTGCGGCGGTACATGGCCGGAGAAAAAGAGTGGGACGTGGTGGAGGCGCTGCACATCGGGCGGACGACCTACTACCGCAAGGAGCTGGAGGCGTTGAGCACGGTGGGACTTTTTGCCGCACGGGAGGGGCTGATGTAGCCATGCCCATACAGGAGCATGGGACAGGCTGGGTGCGATGCATCCGGCCTGTTTATGCTGCAACATAGCAAACCGCGCGCTGAAAAGTGCGCGGTTTTTTTATTGCGGACCCGGACGGTAGACTGGGAGCCAAAGCACGGAGGGAGGACCGGGGATGGCAAAGCGGAGATACTGCAAAAACACCGTGCCCGGGAAGCAGGGCCGGGGCAAAAAGTATCCGGCGGCTGTGCGTGCCGAAGTGGTGATGGCCATGATCGGCTCCAACTCCATCTGCGCAGTGGCGCGCAGGTACGGCGTGCCGGAGAGCACAATCCGCAGCTGGATGGCCGAGGAGGCCGGAAAGCCGGACGGAGTATTTGCAGCAGCGCGGGCCGAGGCGGCGCGGGAGATCGCGGCGCGGGCGGCTGTGGGCGCAAAGGCCCAGGTGAGCTACCTGCAGCAGAGGGTGGCGGAAAACCAGAGGGCGGCAGAGATCCGGCAGCGGCTGCAGCAGCGTCTGGACGAGGATGCCAGGGCCAGGAAGTACACGGTGGGGGCCTTGCTCAAGAGCCAGGAGGAGGAGCTGGCGGACGCCACGGAGACCGGGATGGTGGTATACAGACAGCCAGGCAGCCACGACCGGGAACTGGACGAGGCGCAGCGGAAGGAGCTGGAGGCACAGCTGGAGCGGTACGATGCCCAGGTGATGAGTGACCGGGACGCGGCGAACGTTGCGGCGGTGCTGCTGACGGCAGCGGCCAGCGCAGCACAGCTTGCGCCGAGGGACGAGACCGACAGCAGCCAGAGCGCCCCGGCGGTGCTGGTGGAACCGAAGAGCAGCGAGGCAGAGACCGAGGTGGTACTGGACGGAACGGTTTAAAGGCAGACCCATCGTATGGCGGCCGCAGCCGAGACAGGCGGCCTTTATGGCCCGCAGCGAGGACGAGGCACTGTACGGCGGCGCGGCGGGCGGCGGGAAGAGCGACGCGCTGGTGATCGAGGCGCTGCGGCAGGTGGAGATCCCGCACTACCGGGCACTGATCCTGCGCAAGACCTACCCGCAGCTGAGTGAGCTGATCGACAAGACCATGCGCTATTACAGGCCGGTGTTCCCGAAAGCAAAATACAACAGCTCCAGCCACACATGGACCTTCCCCAGCGGGGCAAAGATCACCTTTGGCTCCATGTTCCGGGCACAGGACAAATACAACTATCAGGGCAAAGCCTTTGATTTTATCGGGGTGGACGAGCTGACCCACTTTACCTGGGAAGAGTACAGCTATGTGATGAGCCGCAACCGCCCCACCGGGCCGGGCACGCAGGTGTACATCCGGGCCACGGCAAACCCCGGCGGCATCGGGCACGGATGGGTGAAGGCGCGGTTCATCACACCGGCACCGCCGGGCACCCGGATGGTGCAGCTGGTGGACGTGAAGAAGCCGGACGGTACCTGCGAAAAGCTGCGGCGCACCCGCATTTTTATCCCCAGCACGGTGTTCGACAACAAAAAGCTGCTGGAAAACGACCCAGGCTACCTGGGCACGCTGGCCAGTTTGCCGGAGGCGGACAGGAATGCGCTGCTATACGGAGACTGGGACAGCTTTTCCGGCCAGGTGTTCACCGAGTGGCGCAATGACCCGGCACACTACGACGATCAGCGATGGACCCACGTCATCAAGCCGTTCCGCATTCCGGCGCACTGGAAGATCTGGCGCGGGTACGACTTTGGCTATGCAAAGCCGTTTTCGGTGGGATGGTACGCGGCGGACGAAGAGGGCAGGCTGTACCGCATCAAGGAGCTGTACGGCTGCACCGGGACGCCCAACGAGGGCACGAAAGTCAACCCGGTGGAGCAGGCGCGGATGATCAAAGAGGCGGAGGAAAACGACCCGATGCTGCGGGGAAGACACATCCAGGGCGTGGCCGACCCGGCGATCTTCAACGAGAGCCAGGGCGAGAGCATTGCGCAGATGCAGGAAAAGCACCCGAATTACATCTTCTGGACACCGGGCGACCACACGCGGCTGGCGGGCAAGATGCAGTTCCATTACCGGCTGGCCTTTGACGCCGAGGGCCGGCCGATGTTCCAGGTATTCGATACCTGCAAGCATTTTATCCGGACCATCCCGAACCTGGTGTACGACGAGAGCAACGTGGAGGACATCGACACCACACAGGAAGACCACATTTACGACGAGTGCCGGTATGTGCTGATGGAAAACCCCATCAGCCCGCGCAAGACCGAGAGCGTGCCGGTGCTGAAGGATGACCCGTTGGACATGGACGTGCGCAAGAGCCCCACAAGGGTGATGAGGATTTGAGACGATGACGATGGACGAGAAAGAGCTGCTGCGACAGCTGTCGGAGCGATACCCACCACAGGAAGAGAGCGGCCAGCAGATGCCGATGGGCATGCAGCTGCTTCCGGCACGGCCGGAGGGAGCGATGCCGGGAACCGGACTCCCTCAGTCTGCTGGCGCAGACAGCTCCCTCGGGGAGGGAGCCTTTGACGAAGCGGAAGCAATCGGTGAGGACGAGGTGCGGCAGGCAAACGACCTGCTGCAGAAGTACAAGGCGGGCAAGGCCGCACTGGACAAACGCATCATCGAAAACGAGCTGTGGTTCCGCATGGGACACTGGAAGAACTACCAGAACAAGATGATGACGGGCAAGCCCACGCCAAGCAGCGGGTGGCTGTTCAACAGCATTGCCAACAAGCACGCCGACGCCATGGACAACTACCCGGAGCCGAACGTGCTGCCGCGCGCAGCGGACGACGAGGAGACCGCCAAGGTGCTGTCGAAGATCCTGCCCACGGTGCTGGAGCAGTGCGACTATGAGACGGCCTACAGCGACACCTGGTGGCGCAAGCTCAAGACCGGCACCGGCGTGAAGGGTGTGTTCTGGGACCCGGCGGCGCGGGGCGGGCTGGGCGAGATCAGCATCAAGAGCATCAACATCCTGATGCTGTACTGGGAGCCGGGCGTGGAGGACGTGCAGGACAGCCCGAACCTGTTCAGCCTGAGCCTGGCCAACAACGACCAGCTGGAAAGCCAGTACCCACAGCTCAAGGGACACACCGGCCACAGCCTGGACGTGGCAAAGTACGTCCACGACGACAGCCTGGACACCAGCGAAAAGAGCGTGGTGGTGGACTGGTACTACAAAAAGGCTCTGCCCGGCGGACAGACGGTGCTGCACTACTGCAAGTACTGCAACGGCGTGGTGCTGTATGCCAGCGAGAACGACCCGGTCATGAAGGATCGGGGCTTTTACGACCACGGGAACTACCCCTTTGTGTTCGACCCGCTGTTCCGGGAAGAGGACAGCCCGGCGGGCTTTGGGTACATCGACGTGATGAAGGACACCCAGACCGCCATTGACGAGATGAACCACGCCATGGACGAGAACGTGAAGCTGGCCGCGAAGCAGCGGTATGTGCTGAGCGACACGGCAGGCGTGAACGAGGAAGAACTGGCAGACTTTGGCCGGGACATCGTGCATGTGGTGGGACGGCTGACGGATGACACCTTCCGGCCGCTGCAGGTGAGCGGGCTGCAGGGCAACCTGATCACCTACCGGGATGACCGGGTGAGCGAGCTGAAGGAGATCAGCGGCAACCGGGACGTGAGCCAGGGCGGCACCACCAGCGGCCTGACGGCGGCCAGCGCCATTGCGGCCTTGCAGGAAGCGGGCAGCAAACTGAGCCGCGACATGCTGAAGAGCGCATACCGGGCCTTTGCGAAAGAGTGCTACCTGGTGATCGAGCTGATGCGGCAGTTTTACGACGAGCAGCGGGTGTACCGCATCACCGGAGAAAGCGGCGGCACGGAGTATGTGCCTTTTAGCAACGCGGCACTGCAGGCGCAGCCCGGCGGCATGGTGGGCGGTGTGCAGCTGGGCGACCATGAGCCGGTGTTTGACATCACGGTGACGGCGGCAAAGAAGAGCACCTTCAGCCGCCTTAGCCAGAACGAGACGGCGAAAGAGTGCTACCAGCTGGGATTTTTTGCGCCGGCGAACGCAGACGCGGCGCTGGCGGCGCTGGACATGATGGACTTTGAAGGCATCGAAAAGGTGCGGGAGCGGGTGAGCCAGAACGGCACGCTGTACCAGCAGCTGCAGAAGATGGCGGCGATCATCGACCAGCAGAACGGCACCAACGTGAGTGCGGCGGCCAGCGCGGCCGGGCAGGCGGCAGCAGGCAGCGGGGGCGGAAGCGGAGGAAAGACCGCAGCGGCCAGCACTCTGAACAGCCTGGGCGGCGTGGTGGGCGACAGAAGCGGGAGCCTTTCCAGCCAGGCGGCGAAGCGGGCCATGGATGTGAACAACCCGAACAAGGAATAAGGCTGCCATGGGCAGCATGATGTGCGCTGCGGCGCAATAAAAGAACGGAGGAAAACCGGATGATCGAAGCAACAGTGATGCGCACGGTATGGAACGACGGCAAGACCGGCTACGAGGTGAAGGCAAAGGGCCATGCGGGCGCGGGAAAGTACGGGCAGGACATTGTGTGCGCAGCGGTGAGCTGCCTGATGCAGACCCTTGCCAACGAGGTGGAGGAGGCTGCGCGGGCAGGCCTTGTGGCGCTGGGCGCTGTGGCACACGGTGAGGGCTGGATGCGCGTGGAGGTGACCCCGACCCATGAGAGCTACGACATGGTGGAAGCATGGGTGGAGCTGGTACAGGACGGACTGGACGCGCTGGCCGAGAGTTACCCGGAGAACGTGGAGCTGGTGGTGAACATGGTGTTTGCGAACGGCAAGGCACCGGACCCGGCACAGCTGCCGGACATGGTGGACGGAAAGATGAACCTGCAGCTGTTTGCAGAAGGCGGCGGAGACGGCGGTGCTGCTGGCGATGGGGCGGAAGCGGCCCCGGCGGTGCAGGCCCCGGAGCTGCGCCCCGCACAGGAGCGGCTGGCAAAGCGCAGCCGACCGGGCAGAGCGGTGAAGGCGGAACTCCCTCAGTCGGCTGCGCCGACAGCTCCCTCTGAGAGGGAGCCTGTGAGCAGCGCGGACGCGGACCCGCAGACAGAAAAAGAGAGCGCACCCGGCGAAGAGAAGCCCGAGCAGGAGCCAAAGCCGACGGACCCGGCGGAAAAGCGCAAGGCCTTTGGCCAGCTGATGCAGGGCGAGTACGCAGCCGAGTTTGAAGAGGCACTGCAGAGGGCGTCGGAGATGGCCGTGCAGAACGTGCTGGACAACCCGGCGGTGAAGGGGCTGATGGACGCGCTGGGCGAGGCGTATGGCATCGACGTGCAGAGCGCGGACAACCTGGCTGCCCTGACCGAGGCCGTGAAGAACGGCAAAGTGAAGAACGACGAGTACTACGAGACGCTGGCAGCGGAGCGCGGCATCAGCGTAAAGACCGCGCGGGAAATGGACCGGATGGAAAGCGAGCTGCAGCGGGCGAACGCCGAGAAGCAGCGGGCCGAACAGATCCGGCAGGCGGCCGAGCACCAGCAGCGTGCAGCCGCCGTGCGGGCCCAGTGGGAAGCGGAAGCGGCCCGGCTGAAGGTGAAGTACCCGGCGTTTGAGCTGGACGAGGTGCTGAACAACCCCAGCGTGGCGGACATGATCCGGCGCGGCATCGGGCTGGAAGCGGCGTACCGGGCCGCCTACTTTGACCAGCTGATGGAGGCAAGCACGGCACGCACGGCACAGCAGGTGGAGCAGGGCGTGGCGGCGCGGATCCAGCAGAGGGCACAGCGGCCGGCCGAGAACGGGGCGCACCCCGGCGGCGCGGCCGAGATGAAGGTGGACGTGGCGCACATGACCGCCAAGCAGCGGGCCGAGCTGGCAAAGCGGGCACGGCGCGGAGAGCGCATCGTGCTGTGAGAGATTTCCCACGCAGAGGGCGTGAGAAGATAAAAACCTTGAAGGAGGACAAACAGATGAGCAAAAAGAGACTGGATCTGCAGATGTTTGCGGATGCAAGCGCACAGCTGCAGAATACCACCGCATCCGGCGGCATGACCGCCGAGATGAAGACCTACTACGAAAAGACCCTGCTGGATCTGGCAGAGCCTGCGATGGTGCATGACCAGTTCGGCGACAGCTACCCGATCCCGGCGAACAACGGTAAGACCATTGAGTTTCGCCGGTACGACAGCCTGCCGAAGGCCACCACCCCGCTGACAGAAGGCGTGACCCCGGCAGGCCAGACCCTGAACGTGACCACCATCACCGCCGAGGTGCACCAGTACGGCGGCTGGGTGCCCCTGACCGACATGCTGGATCTGACTGCCATTGACAACAATGTGGTGCAGGCCACCAAAATTCTGGCCAGCCAGGGCGCCCGCACCATGGACACCGCGGTGCGCGACATCCTGAACGGCGGCACGAATGTGATCTACGCGCCCAAGGTGGCGGACGGAGTGGAGACTGCCGTGACCAGCCGCGCAACGCTGGACGCCACCGCACAGCTGACCGTGGACCTGATCGACCAGGCGGTGGCCATGCTGCAGGCCCAGAACGCGGACCCCATTGGAGACAGCTATGTGGCCATCGTGCACCCGTACACCAGCTATGACATCCGCAAGGACCCGAACTGGATCGAGGCGCACAAGTACGCGGCCCCGGAAGAGATCTTCAACGGCGAGATCGGCAAGATCAACAACGTACGCTTCGTGGTGTCCAGCGAAGCAAAGATCTGGAAGGGCACCGGATGCCCGAGCGGCCTGGCGGTGTTCAGCACCCTGGTGCTGGGGGCCCACGCCTACGCCACCACCGAGCTGGAGGGCGGCGGCATGCAGCACATCGTGAAGCAGCTGGGCTACGGCGATGACCCGCTGAACCAGCGCGCGTCCGTGGGCTGGAAGGCTGTGAAGACCGCCGAGCGCCTGAGCGAGCAGTACATGGTGCGCATTGAGAGCTGCAGCGCACGCTACAGTGCCAAGGCACTGGCAAACTAAGAAAATCAAGGGGGTACGACGATGGCAGTAAAAAAGACTGAGACGGCCGTGCAGGACACCGAGGCCGCAAAAAAGGACACCATGGACACTCTGGAGAAGGACACCGAGGTGATCCACCTGTTTAAAGACAGCCAGCGCTATAAGGCGCCTGTGTTTGTGGGCGTGAACGGCGAGACCTACCTGATCCAGCGCGGCGTGGACGTGGAGGTGCCGAAGGCGGTGGCCGAGGTGCTGCGCCACAGCGAAGAGATGGACAACGCGGCCATGGCACGCAATGCCGAAGCAGAGGCGGCGGCCGTGCAGCAGGCACAGCGCGTGTAACAAAAGAGACAGAGGACCCCGGTACAGCGGCACATGGCTGTGCCGGGGCCTTTTGATTTGGAAGGAGAAGATGACGAGATGACGGCGGGACAGGCCATGGAGCAGGCCGACGAGATGCGGCCGAACAATGAATTCTCGGACAGTTTGAAACAGAACTGGCTGCGGCAGTGCGACAGCCGCCTGCGCGGGAGCGTGGTGGCGCGCAGCGAGACGGTGGACTTTGACGACGTGGGCGCGGACACGGCATGGGCCGACGGACTTGCCTACGACACCGAGCTGCTGGCCCCGGAGCAGTTTGCACCCCTGTATGTGCATTGGCTGTGTGTACAGATGGACCTTGCCCTGGGCGAGGTGGCACGGGCGGCTAACGAGATGCAGCTGTACAGCGACTATGTGCAGGAGTTTGCCGCATGGATGCGCAGGCGCTATGCCCCGGCGGGCGGTGTGCAGTGGAGGTACTGAGATGACGGACGGGCGAAACCTGAACATCTTGCAGAGCGGGCGGCAGATGCTGCGGGCCTTTGGCGGGGTGAACGAGACCTACGGGTGCAGCGAGGCGGAGCTGAGCAGCAGCCTGAATTTTTCCGGCCGGGGGTACCCGGCTTTGCAGACGCGGGCGACCCGCAAAAAGGTGCGGGAGGTGCAGGACGTGAACGGCATGTACCACCTGAACGGGCTGGTGATCTGCCGGGGGACCACGCTGGAGTACACCCCGGACGCCGACGAGAGCCGGGCTGGGGCGGTGGCGCTGGAAAACGCGCTGACCGACAACGAGAAGGCCATGACCGGCATGGGCACGAAGGTGCTGATCTGGCCGGACAAGAAGGCCTTTGACACGGTGAGCGGGGAGCTGACGGACCTTGCGGCGGCGTGGACGCTGAGCGGAGGGACCATGACCGTGACCCCCTGCGACGGCGAGGGCCGGACCTACACGCCGGACGGCGTGGGCACGACCGAGCCGGAGAGCCCGGCAGACGGGCAGCTGTTTTTAAAGGGGGACGCCGAGAGCCCTTACGGCGCGGGCGGCGTGCTGCTGAAGTACAGCGCGAAGAACAAGAAGTGGAGCGAGATCCTGCTGACGAGCCTGCGGCTGCACTGCCCGGGCCTTGGCAGCGTGCTGAAGGAAGGCGACACCGTGACGGTGAGCGGGATGCCGGGCACCGTATGCAGTGCGGCGGCGGCCGGGCTGAACGGCGAGGTGAGCATCAGCACGCTGGACGGGGACGACGTGATCACGACGCTGGCCGTGCCGGAGGACAGCACCCGGTACTATGGCAGCTGGACCGTGACGGCCACAGGCACCAGCTGGCGAAGCGCCGACGGAAAGGTGACCGAGAACGAAGCGGCCGCAGCGCCGGTGAAGCTGGAACGGCGGGTGCCGGACCTGGACTTTGTGACCGAGCAGGGCAACCGGGTGTGGGGATGCAGCCGGGAGGAAAACAGCATTTATGCCTGTGCCCTGGGCGACCCCACCAACTGGTACAGCTACCGGGGCATTGCGTCGGACAGCTACGCGGTGAGCGTGGGCAGCGACGGCGCATTTACCGGGGCGGCCAGCTGCCTGGGGTACCTGCTGTTTTTTAAGGAAAACTGCATCCACAAGCTGTACGGCTCGAAGCCAAGCGACTACCAGATGAGCAGTGTGCGGTGCCGGGGCGTGGCGGCAAATGCGGCAAAGAGCCTTTGTGTGATCGCGGAGACGCTGTATTATCTGTCGCCGGACGGGGTGATGGCGTGGAGCGGAAGCCTGCCTGCCAAAGTGAGCGGCGCGCTGGACACCGGGAAGCTGACGGCGGTGGACCGGGCCGTGGGCGGGCAGCTGGATGCGCGGTACTACCTGTACCTGCACCGGAAAACGGACACGGGCAGCGGGCGGCTGCTGGTGTACGACACCGAGCGGGGCCTGTGGCAGGAGGAGAGCGCGGCGGGCACCGGCATGGTGAGCACCGGCCAGCAGCTGTACCTGTGGGACGGCAATGCCCTGTGGGCGGCCGACCCGGAGCGGGAAGAGAGCGGCGAGGACGAGACGGGGCTGAAATTTGAGGCCGTGACCGGAGACATCGGCCTTGCCGTGCCGGACGATAAGTACATCAGCCGGGTCACGCTGCGCATGGATGCACTGGCCCACACGGTGCTGACCGTGGCGGTGAGCTACGACGGCGGGGACTGGGAGACGGTGAGCAGCTGTGCGGTGACGAGGGACCACCAGCGGGTGAACCTGCCCTTTGTGCCCCGGCGGCACGACACCATGCGGCTGAGATTTGCAGGCACCGGACAGATGGTGCTGCGGAGCATGGCCCTCACCTTTGCGGATGCAGCAGGGGCAAGGGTGAGCGGCGCGGTGCCGAGACGATGAAAGGAGAAGAAAATGGCAAGCATTGCGGGACTGGCGGGCATCGGCCTGCCGAGCTTCAGCGACCAGATGCCGGAGGCGGACGCGCGGGCGCTGAAGAACTACCTGTACCAGCTGAACGAGCAGCTGACCTATGTGCTGACCAACCTTAGCAGCGAGAACATGAGCGAGGATTATCTGAGCGGAAAGGAGAGCTGAAGATGAGCAGACTGAGCAACACGCGGAGCGAGCTGGAGCGCTTTGAACAGACGAAACCGGCCGACTACCAGAGCAAGTACCAGGGCCAGATCGACAATGTGATGGGCAAGCTGGATGATCTGGGCGGTTACGACTATGACCCGGCGGCCGATACGGCATACCAGCAGTACAAGAGCGAGTACACCCAGAAGGCAAAGCTGGCGAACCAGAACGCGCAGGCCAGTGCCAGCGCACTGACCGGCGGGTACGGCTCCAGCTACGGAACCCAGGCGGGCCAGAAGGCCTATGCGGCGACCATGAGCGACCTGGACACGATGCTGGACAGCCTGACGAGCCAGAGCCGCAGCGAGTACAACACGAAAAAGAGCGGGCTGCAGCAGGAGCTGAACGGCCTGCAGGAGGCCGAGCAGAATGACTACAACAAGTACCAGAAAGACCTGTCGAACTGGTACAACGACCTGAGCTACAGGCAGAACGAGTACAACAACGCCTATGCACAGCGGCAGCAGAACGTGAGCAGCACCCTGAACGGGCTGTTCAGCGTGCTGGGCATTGCGGCGCAGATCCTGCCGTTTTTCTTTATCTGAAGAACCCTCTCAGTGCGCAGTCCGGCTGTGCCGGAGCTGCTTACAGCTCCCCCGAAGGGGGGAGCTTTGCTTAAAGGAAGGAGAATAAAATGGGGACCATCAAGAGACTGAACGACCAGCAGAAACAGAAGGCACAGGCGGAAGCGGCCATGCCGGGGGCGTATGAGAACCGCTACGACGAAGGGATCCAGAACGCGCTGGCGGGCATGGACAGTGCCAACAGCGCAGGACTGGGTTTTGACAGCCAGAATGGCACCTACCGGGGCGCACTGAGCCGCCTGTTTGGCAACGCGGGCGCGGGGGCCAGTGCGGCCGAGCAGGTGGCAAACAGCCTTAGCGGCGGGTACGGCACGGACTGGGCCAAGAGCGCGGCACAGCAGGCGGCGGCCGGGGAGACGAGCCAGACCGCCAACGTGTATGCCCAGGCGCGGGCGGATGCCCTGAGCCAGTGGCAGCAGGAACTTGCAGGCCGGGGCACCCAGCTGGACAACCTGCTGACGCAGGACCAGCTTGCACGCAGCGAGTACGACGGCAGCGTGGCGGACGCGGCAAACTGGCGGAACTACCGGTACGACCGCACCCAGCAGGCCCGGCAGGAGAACAGCGACTTTTTGAACAACGTGTGGAACGTGGTGAAGAACGTGGGCGCGGCCGCGCTGGAAGGGTACGACGCCTACAAGGGGTACCGGCAGCAGGACTGGGAGAACGCCTTTGCCCTGCGGCAGTACAACGACAACCTGAGCCGCACCGAGCTGAGCGACCAGATGGCGGCTTTGCAGCAGGCGGCAAGCTACAAGGAGGCAGGTTTTGACGATGCGGCAAAGCAGATCCTGAACCAGTACGGGCTGACGGACACGATGCTGGACAGCTGGCAGGGCCTGTCGCAGGTGGACAAGGACAAGCTGGACTACCTGACCACGGCGGCCGGGCTTGCAGGCAGCGGCTACGACACGGCGGCGAACAACTACCTGCAGATGGCGGGGCTGCCCACGGGGAGTGTGGACAGCTACAGCACCATTGCAAACCGGCTGAACCAGGCAGACCTTGCCAAGTACGCAAGCCAGCTGGCCATCAGCAACCGGTACAAGACCACGACCGGGACAGGAAGCGGGAGCCGGAGCAGCGGTACGAGCCGCAGCACGAAGAGCGGCAGCACGAGCAGCAAGGTGGACGGGTACACCCAGCCGCAGCTGAACACGATGTTTAAAGAGTACAGCACCATGAAGACGGACGACCAGCGGCGAAGCTACTACGAGGACACACTGGCTGATGCAGGGCGCATCCAGCGGCTGACTGGCACAGGCAACCCCGGCAAGGCAAACGGCACAGCCTGGGAGCAGGGCATGTACAACGCGCGGAAGATGGCCAACAGCGGGTACAGCCAGAACCAGATCGCAAGCGAGCTGGCCAACAACACGAGCCTGAGCAGCGACCAGATCTCGGCCATTATGAACCAGATCGACTACGAGTGGCGCGGAACGAAGTGATGAGGTGAGCGTATGGGATGGAGCGCACAGGACATTGAAAAGCTGCGCAAACAGAATAATGGGCAGAAGAGCACAGCGGGAACCGGCCAGAGCGCGGCACCGAAAAGCACGACGGCCCCAGCGCGGAGCAGCGGAAGCACCGGCTGGAGTGCGGAAAAAATCGACGCGCTGCGGACGGGCAGCGGGACCAAGCCGGCGGCCAAAAGTACCGACGCCTGGGTGAACCGGAGCGCTGGCACCAGCGTGCGCAGCACGGCACAGAAAGCCGGGACGCAGAGCGCGGGAAAGAGCAACCAGAACCCCACGAGCGGAAGCCTGAGCGCGCAGGTGCTGGGGCAGATGACCGGGACCCAAAGCGTGCAGACCACGAAAAAGGCGGGATCAAAGTTGCCGACGGTGGAACGCACCGGACAGCCGGAGTGGCTGGGAACGGGCAAGAACAGCGCCCCGGCGGCCAAGGTGCTGGGGACCGGGACCAAGAGCGGAAAGACCTATGCCGAGCGAAACAACGCCATGCCGATGCAGAGCGCGAGCGGGGCAATGGCCAGTGCACCGAACGCGGAGAGCGTAAAAAAGCAGATCAAGGATGCGGACGCAAAGCGGGTGGAAAGCTGGTATGCGCGGGATGCACAGCAGCTGAAGCAGGAGACCGAAGAGCTGAAGGCAACCGACGAGTTCAGCGATTTCGACCGGCTGAACCAGTGGATGGACGCAGACCCGAAGCACCGGGAGCTGGTGGCACTGCTGCGGATGGACAGCGGGAACGAGATCTATGCCGAGCGCAGCGACGCCATGAAGCCGACAAGCGTGAGCGGGGCAATGGCCAGTGCGCCGACGGCAGAAACGAGCACGGAAAAGCGGGAGTACACCGACGCGGATCTGCTGGCCAAGGGCTACAGCCGCAAGCAGATCCGAGAGGCGCGGCAGTACATTGCCGACTTTGGTGCCCTGCCGGACTGGCAGCGGGCGGCGCGGCGCACCTCCAACACGATCGGCGGCATTGTGGACACGGTGGCGTCGGCCCCGCTGATGGCGGGCGAGACGGCCGTGCGGAGCGTGCAGAACGCAGTGGAGACCGGCAAAAACTGGAACGAGCTGCAGGAGAGCGTGAAGAGCGACAACCGGCAGTGGAAACTGCTGTGCCTGATGACCGGCGGAAAGACCCAGTATGCAGGGCGGGATAACGCCATGCAGCCGAACGGCAGCGGGGTGATGGCGGCCCCGGCCCAGAGCACCGGCACGGCCTACACGGACGAAGAGCTGAAGGCCAAGGGCTACAGCCAGAGCGAGATCGACCGGATGCGGGCGCGGATCAGCGGGGCAAAGGTGAGCGAGGGCATCGACCCGGAGAAGAGCCTGGGTTACCAGATGTACAAGCGCGGCCAGCAGCTGAACGAAGCGGCGCAGGCGGGCATGAGCCCCCTTGCGCGCCAGCTGATGGGGGTGACCACCAGTGCGGCGGAGAACCTTGCGGTGGCGGGCATCAGCCCGGCGCTGGTGCTGCCGGTGCTGAGCGCCCAGGGCGGCGCGGAGAGCATGGGCCAGAGCATCGAGAAGGGCGAGAGCGCAGGCAAGACGCTGGCAGGCGGCCTTGCGAAGTTTGGCGCGGGCTGGGCCATCAACAGCGTGGGCGCGGCAGACCTTGCCCGGACCATGGGCAGCGACTACGCCAAGGACACGCTGGCGGGGAAGCTGGCGGACGTGGTGCGCAGCGTGGCAGACAACGGCGTACTGGCGCAGCAGTACCCGACGGTGGCGAATGCCATTTCCGGCGGCATCGACAATGCCATGCAGGCCTTTGTGGAGACCTATGCGGACAAGGCAATTGACGCGGCCCTGGGAGACGAGCAGGCGGCGCAGGAGCTGTTTAACAGAGACACCTTTTTGACGGCACTGGAGAGCGGCCTGACGGGCGGCGCATCCGGCGCGCTGGGCGGTGCCGTGGGCACGCAGCTGGGCAGGATGAGCGCGGCGCTGGAGGCGGAAGGACAGACCGGACAGCGGAATGGACCCTCTCCGTCAGCGCAGGGCGCTGACAGCTCTCCCGAGGGGGAAGCCTTGGGGGACGAACTCCCTCAGTCGCCTACGGGCGACAGCTCCCTCAGGGAGGGAGCCTTGGGAACGGCGGCACAAAAGGCAGAGCAGACGGCGGTGAACGATGACCCGGCGGTGCACACCCCGGCGCAGAACGCCAGCATTGAGGAATACAAACAGAGCGTTGACCCAGGCCTTGCGGAATACGTGGACCGGGTGCGGGCGGGCGAAGATCTGGAACCCTACACTGTGACCGAGACCAGCGACAGGATGCGGGACGCCATGCAGCAGTTGACCGGCCTTGACAAGGTGGGCAAGGTGACGATGATGGATGCCAACGCGGTGAAACACATCACCAACCGGCACGCAGGCGGGGATGGCAGCGCCGACGGCACCATGAAGAACAGCGCGGACGTGGCGCGGGCGGCGTATGTGCTGAACCACTTTGACAATGCGTATCTGGCAACGCGAAAAGCGGACGGATATTATACCGGGAACCGCAAAAAAGCACCCATCGTGATCTTTGAGAAAAAAATAGACGGCTCCCACATTGTTGTGGAAGCCGTCTGTGATACAAAGAAGAGCCGAAACTTTATCGTGTCGGAATATTTATCTTCTGTAGGAGTACCGGAAAAAGAAATAGCGAAAGCTCTGCAGCCCTCTATGGATGCCGTTGCCGACCCCAGAGACACGTCCGGAACGTTAAGTGCAGTTACTTCCGCCGACACAACTGTATCACAGCGGGCGGGGGATGTCAACGGGAAAAGCGTGGAAAACACCGGGGAAACGGTGGAAACTCCAGCAGTCTCGCATTCGCTCGACAGCTCCCGCGGTGGGGGAGCCTTTGCACAGCAGGCGGAACCGGCAGCCCTGCGGGAGACGGCCGGGCTGGAAGTGCGCAGCGAGGGCGCGCAGAAGAACAGCATACAGCGGGAGCTGCTGAGCTGGAAGGTGAGCGAGGGCGCGGCACAGACGCTGAGCCGGAACATGCCGACGGGCATTGCGGACGAGAGCCGGTATGCGGCGGCGGCCTCCAGCCTGTACCGGCTGGGACAGATGGAGGACGTGACCACTTTTGACAAGGCTATGGAGCTGGCGAAGGGTATGAACGGCCTTGCGGTGAACACGGACTATGTGCTGGCACAGCCCGGCGGAGAAGCGGCGCTGAAGATCGCGTGGCTGCAGGGCAAGGGCGAAGCGGAAGCCGGGGCCGTGCAGACCGGGACACCGGGCGGTGCGCTGAGCGCAAAGAGCGTGAGCGGCAGCGGACGGGTGCTGTACAAAGGCACCATGCGCACGGCAGACGAGGTAGCCACAAAGCTGATCGAGCTGAACGCGCGGGCGACCGACACCGATGCGGTGCTGAAGGCAGTGCTGGAAGGCGACGAGCGGGTGAAGGCCTATGTGGACACGGCTGCCGGACAGATCTTTTTTGCAGACAGCGCGGGAGACGTGTTCGGCACCGTGCTGCACGAGGACTGGCACTGGTATAACGCGCTGGACACCGAGGGCGCAAAGGCGGTGCAGCAGCATGTGATGGAGTATCTAGCCAAGAGCGAGGGCTTTGAGAACATTGACGAGCTGATCCGGAATAAACTTTCCGACTACGCACAGCAGGGTCTGACCTACGGCGAAGCGGCGGAAGAGCTGGTGGCGGATGCGTGGCGCGGCATCTTTGACAGCGAGGAGAGCTTCAAGCGGTGGGTGGAGTTCCAGCGCGGGCAGGCGGAGAAGAACGCAGGCCGGGCGGGGACCATCCGCAAGGTGATGAATGCGGTGAAGGACCTTCTGAGCGACATCGTGAGCCGGGCTAAGGAAGTGCTGGCGAAGCACCCGGAGAACCGGGCGGCCCTGAAAGCGCAGCGGTTGGCGGAAGCCGAGAAGCGGGCGCTGCAGGACGAATATTTTGCTCACGCGGAAAAGGCCATGGACAACCTGCGGGCGGCAAAAGAAAACGCCGCAGCCCTCAAGAGTGAGGGTGCGGCGCAGGGGGTGCGGTTCCAGCTGCACGAGGGAAAAGATTCTCTGGTGGAGCAGATGAACGGCCATCTGGACGAATTGGAAGAAATGAAACCGGTGGCGACAATCGAAGGAACAGAGGTGTCTTTCGGAAAAACGCGAAACGAAAACATTTCCAATGTTGAAGAATTCTTTGATTCTATAGGAAACAAAGTGATTCGTGAAAACTTCGGAACGGTGGAGTTGACAAAGAGCGGTGCACGTGCAACGGTGCAGCATGGGAACAGCAAAGCAAAACAGGTTGCGGTTGCTGCAGTCCCCGAAGTAATTCAAAAAGGAAAGCAAATCGGGTATGAGCAAAACTGGCAGGGACGAGGGTATGATACTTATGTCTTTGCAGCGCCCGTCGAAATTGACGGAACAAAGCTGTATGAAGGCGTGATTGTAAGAGAATACACCCGGCAGAATGGCATGAAGAATTTCTATGTTCATGAGGTATGCTGGACAGATGGAAGCTATGTGACGTTTGACACTGAGGGAAATATGACAAAAAAAGAAGATACTCCCACACAGCTCCCGAAAGCTGTGCGGAGCACCCTTGCGGATGCTCAGGAAGTATCTTCTGACACTACTATAGCACAAACCTCTGCCAAAAGCAAGGAAAACAATGCAGCTGTGCAGAAAAATGTGCGCTATCAGCTGGCGGAGCAGGATGAGCTGGCAAAGCTGCGCACCGAACAGCAGCAGCTGACCAAGCAGCGCAGTGCCCTGAAGGAAGAACGCAGTGCATGGCTGAACAGTGCCGAAGTGCAGCGGATCGAGGCAAAGAAAAAGGCGCTGGGCGTTTTTTCCGCAGAGGGCAAGGCCTACCGGGACAGCGCAGAATACCAGGACTACCTTGCAAAGCGCAAGGAGTACAACAGCCGCCTGGCCGCGCTGGAAGAGCGGGACAGCGCCCTGACGGAGCAGATGAAAGCAGCCAATGAGCGTCTGCAGCAGCGGAAGGATGCCCAGGCCAAGGATGCACAGAACGCCTACAATGCCAGAGCCAAAGCGTACGGCGGCAATGCGGAGTACCGGCGGATGTTGGCGAAGGAGCAGTTCGGCGTGACGGAAGAATTCCGGCGGGCAGGGTACATTCTGCCGGACGGCCAGATGCTGGACTTTGCCCAGAATGACCGTAGCCGGGACACCGACCACCGGGAAATTCTGGAGGTGTTCGGCCCGGCGGAAGTGAAGAACGGCACGGAAGCTCTGAATGAGTTTTTGCTGGACGGCAATGTGCGTGTGATGGCCGAGGCACCGGGCGTGGACATTTCGGCGGACACGGCCCCCACGGCGCAGCAGCTGGAACAGATCCGGAAAATGGCCGAGCAGCTGAGCGGCGAGCGCGGGCAGTTCACGCTGGACATCTCCACAGCAGACGGCAGGGTTGCCGCCAGCAAGGAATACAGCGGGCGTGTGGATGCGGACAAGGTGGTGCGGGAAATCCGGGACTATTACAGGACCGGGGAGCTGGCACAGGAAAGCCAGTTGGCAAGATTCCGCTACCAGCTGGCAGAACAGGCGAGCCGGGACGCGAAGCGGAACGAGCAGCAGCAGGCCAGCCGGGTGATCGCCGAGAAGGCAGCGGCGCTGGACACACTGAGCCAGTTTTTTGGGCTGACAAAGGGCGTGAACGTGAGCCGGAGCGCGGTGGACGAGCTGGCCGGGCGCTGGCTGAAGGCCAACGGCAGCAAGGCGGACCGGGCGAAGCTGGCGCAGGAGACCGAAGTGCTGGTGAACTACCTGAAAGCCGACGGCGCGGACATGAACAAGGCCGAAGCGCTGGCCGAGACGCTGGCGGGGGAGATCCAGGACGGGGCAACCTACCGGAACAGCGAACTGTGGGACGAGTACCCGGAGCTGCACAAGCTGGAGTACACCGTGAACCGGGATGGACAGGCGAAGGCCGAGCTTGTGAAGCGGTACGGCAGCTGGAGCGAGGCGGTGGCCGAGGCACGGCGCCACGGCGTGACCCTGCGGCAGGCCGAAGGCGTGCGGGACGGCAACCCGGCGGAGCAGTATGAGAGCCTTGTGAACGATGACCGCGCCGTGGGCGGCGTGACCGACGGAGCCAAGGCGCTGTGGAAGCAGGCCGCAGAGCAGGCCGGTGTGGCGGGCAGTCAGAGCTTCGAGAGCACCGAGTGGCTGGACGTGCTGATGAACCTGCACGACGCCATCAAGCCGAAGACCATGAGCCGCTTTGCGGATAAGGCCGAGTATGAGGATGCCCGCGTGGAGCTGGCGGGCAGGATCATCGGGGACATCATGCAGCTGCCCCAGCTGACCGATGCCGAGGCCATTTTTGAGGGCATCCAGCGGCACAACCTGGAAGCGGCGAAGGCGGCTGCCGGAGACGCGGCGCGGGCGGCCGAGGTGGAAAAGAGCCTGCGGGGCGTGCAGAAGGTGCAGAGCCGGGAATTCAACCGGCGGCTGGCCGAGAACCAGCGCACAGCGGGCCGGAACGCCGAGGTGCAGCAGGTGAGCGAGCTGCAGAAGAGGAACGCGAAAGCGGAAAAGCAGCTGGACGCGAACCTGGAACTGCTGGGCGTGGACGTGAGCAACGTGGGCGATCTGAACGAGAAGCTGACCGTGCTGCGGGAGACCTACGAGCGGGAATGGAAAGCCGAACGCAAGCGGATGCGGACCGAACTGCAGCAGATGCGGGACGAGGCAAGGCTGGAGGTGCGGCAGCTGCGGGGCGAGAACGCCGACCTTGCCCGGCAGGTGCGGGACGAGCAGAGGCGTGCGGACAAGGCCGAGTACAGCCTGATCGTGCAGGAAAACGAGATCATGGAATGGGAGGAAGAGAACCAGCGGAAGGCCGAGGCCTGGCAGCAGAAGCAGGCGCAGCGGAACGCACTGGCCGCCGAGGTGGCACGCCAGCAGCGGGATGAGGAGATCGCCATTGCGAAGCGGGTGGCCGAGAAGCGGGTGCAGAAAGCGCGGGACGGCCGGAAGATGGACGAGCTGAAGCGGGGCATCCGGCAGGATGCGGCGGCGCTGAACCAGATGGTGCTGCGGCCGAGCAAGGGCAAGTATGTGAGCCAGCGGCTGATCGTGCAGGCGGCGGAGGTGGCAAAGATCGCCGACATGACCGTGCTGAACGACCGGGCTGTGAACCAGCTGACGCGGCTGCAGAACAGCATCCAGGCGAGCATGGGCAGCGAGGGCAGCCCCACGGCCATGACCACCGAGTGGGAGCAGACCGGGGTACCGAAGCTGATCACGGCGCTGCAGACCGACCTGACGGCGTGGAAGGATGCAAAGCTGGCCGACTTACAGGCAAAGCTGGCGGAAGCCGAGGCGCTGCCCTACAGCGAGAAGGCACTGGCCTTGCAGGAGCGGCTGCGTAAGCGGATCCGGGAGACCGAGAGCCGCACCTACCTGCCCATGACGGTGGACCAGATGCGGATGCTGAAGGCCATCACCAGCGCGACGCTGCATGTGATCCGGAACGAGAACAAGACCGTGAGCCTTGCGAAGGCCGAAGAGGTGAGCAAGATCGCGGACGAGGCAGCCTATGAGGTGACACTGAGCAAGGGCAACCACCCCGGCGGGGCGCTGGACGGGCTGCAGAACCTGCTGACCAAGTACAACCTGGACATGCTGGGGGCCGAGCGGGTGCTGCGGATGCTGGGCGGCTACAAGAACGGCGGCCAGATGGAGAAGATCGGGCAGATGCTGAACGACGGCCAGTACCGGCAGACGAAGATCACCATCGAGGGCGAGAAGCTGTTTGCGGACGTGACGGGCGCAAAGCACGCCAAGGAAGCGCAGGCCTTTGCCGGGCCGGGTGCGGACCTTGTGGACGTGGGCCTGAGAGACACGGACCACAACGCGGTGCCGCTGACCCATGCGCAGCTGTGCAGTTTGTACATGCACCTGCAGAACAAGGACAGCCGGGAGCACCTGATGACCGGCGGCATGGTGGTGCCGGATGCGCAGCTGTACAGCAAGGGCGACGTGGAGCAGGCCTACCAGAAGGGACAGCTGGTGCAGCTGGGCATGCTGAGCGACGGACACGGGGAAGCCATGGCGGACACCATCCTGAACACGCTGGAAGCGGCCATGACCGACTACGACCGGGCGTGGTGCGCGGACATGAAGGAGTTTTTTGGAAACTACACCACGAAGCTGATCAACGAGACGAGCCTACAGCTGGTGGGCTACAAGCGGGCCACCGTGCAGAACTACTACCCCATTGCGGTGGACAAGGCTGCACTGGCAACCGAGATCGACGGTGTGAAGCTGGACGCGACCATCGAAGGCCGGGGCTTTTTGAAGAACCGTGTGAAGAGCAGCAAGCCCATCCTTTTGGAAGAGTGCTCAAGCGTGGTGCAGCGCAGCCTGCGGGACACGGCAGCCTATGCGGGACTGGCGGCGCCCATCCGGGACGTGCAGAAGATCCTGAACGCAGGGGTGGAGACCCGGGACGGCGTGAAGACCCTGAAAAACGGCGTGATCAAGGAGCAGTGGGGCACGAAGGCCGTGAGCTACCTGGACGATCTGCTGACCGACCTGCAGACCACCCAGCGGCACCGCTCCAACGGCGTGAGCCGGATGCTGAGCACGCTGCGGGGCAACTACGCGGGGGCGGTGCTGACCCTGAACCCGGGCGTGGCCATTGCACAGGCGGCGAGCCTGCCGACGGCGGCGGCCGTGCTGGGCGGGGACACCATGGCGGCGGTGGTGCCCTTTGTGAAAAACCTGTCGCCGAAGCAGAAGGCGGCGCTGGAAGCGGAGATCGCAGAGCACGGGGACGTGCTTTTGCAGTGGCGGCAGCGCGGGACCGGAAAAGGCGAGCTGCAGAGCATCGGCAAGCGGGAGACGCTGGTGCAGAAGGGCATGGACAAGGTGCCCGGATGGCTGACCGGGTGGATCAACGGCATGGACGAGATCACGGTGGCAGCCCTGTGGGAGGGCAGCAAGGCCTATGTCAAAAACCACGCGGCGGAATTCGAGGGCGCGGGAGAGACCGGCAGCCCGGCATACTGGGAGGCCGTGAACCGCACCTACCAGAAGGTGATCGAGCGGACCCAGCCGAACTACACCGTGATGCAGCGGGCAGGCATCCAGCGCAACCCGGACGAGATGGTAAAGACCTTTACGATGTTCACGACCCAGCGCTTCCAGAATGCGGGCATCCTGATCGACGCGGTGGGCGACTGGAAAGCGCAGGCGGCGCGGTACAAGGCGGACGCCAGCGACGCGAACAAGGCAGAGCTGCAGCGGGCGACAAAGCAGCGGGACCGGGCCATCCTGAGCCAGGCGGCGCAGGTGGCGGTGTTTGCCATGATGAAGATCGGCGCGGACTTCCTGCTGCACCGGTGGGACCGGGAGCAGGACGAGAACGGCGACGTGACCCTGAAGAGCATGGTGAGCCGCTTTTTCTCGCTGTCCACCGAGAGCACGATGGGAAACTTTTTGTGGGGCAGCGAGCTGTACAGCCTGATCGACAATGCCATCCAGGGCAAGGATTATGACGTGATCAGCGCCACGAACATCAGCGCGGTAAACGACATGGCGTCGGATGTGGTGAAGTTTACGGCGGAGCTGAAGAAGGACACCAGCGAGATGGACGAGGCGGAGCTGGAAAAGCACCACAAGAAGCTGATGGAGAAGGGCATGGCCCTGATCGAAAACGGCTTTGAGATCGTGGGGATGCCCTACGGCAACGGCCGGAAGATGGTGGACGCAGTGCGCGGGTACTGGGACGATGCGCAGAACGTGGCGCAGGGCGGAAAATTCAGCTTCAACAGCCTGCCGGAGAGCGCGACCGGGCAGTATGACCGGCTGTACAATGCCTATGCCAGCGGCGACGCGGACGAGGCACAGGCGGCGGTGGAGAAACTGGTGGCCATGGGCAAGGAGGGCGAGATCTACAAGCAGCTGAAGACCCGGCTGAAGAAGTACGACGCCGACACCCGGGCGGCGGCAAAGGCACAGATGGAAGGGAACGAAGCCGAGCGGTACCGGCTGGAGACGGAGACCATCGAAGCGCTGTACGACGTGCTGGGCATCCGGAAGAATGTGAAGGAGGACGCGCCGAAGCGGGAAGCCGTGATCGACTGCGTGACCGGGGCCGTGAATGCACTGGAGACCGAGATGCTGAAGGGCGACGCGGGCGACATGTACGCGGACCTGAGCGAGGCGGTGGACAGCCGGAAGGCGCAGGACGTGCAGGCCGAGTACGACCGGATGGTGAAGGCCGGACGGACGCCGAGCAGCGTGAAGAGCAAGCTGACCGAGCTGGCAAAGCCGGAGTATCTGGCGGGCAGCGATGCGGACAAGCAGCAGCTGGCCGACGTGCTGCTGGCCCTGACCGACACGGACGGAAACGCCCTGTACACGGAAAAGACCTTTGCGCAGTGGGAAAAAGCGGCGGAGAAGGCAACACAGGCGGAACCGGAAGAGGACCCGTATGCACTGCTGCGGTGACGACCAGATGCCAACCAAGTGCCAACCAAGTGGCAGCCATCCGGTGACGCTTTGTCACCAATAGAAAGCACCCCGGCGGGCAAGACCTGCCGGGGTGCTTTTATAAAAGTACACGGTTTTTTGCGGGGCAGCGGGACGGTAGACTGGGAGAAAAACGGAAGGAGGAAAAGACCATGCAGGTAAGGATCGTGGAAAAGCGATTCGGTGGGGTGGAGTTTGCCCCGGAGATGAAGGTGCTGCACCTGGGCGGGCAGAGCAGCGCGAACGTAGAGCGGCTGGAATTTACCCTGCCGGAGAGCTGGCAGGGCAAGAGCGTGACGCTGCACATCCAGCGGCAGGACGGCACCCTGCCTGCCCCCATTTTGCTGGACGAAGCGCACAGCTGTGCGGTGGGCAAGGAGTTTACCGCGTCGAGCTGCGGCAGCTGGATGCTGCTGGCCCTGGGCGAGGACGGCTTCCGGGCGCTGACACGGCCGGCAAAATACGACTGCTACGAGACGCTTGCCACCGACGGCGACGCGGAGATCAGCCCGACGCAGTACGAGACCTTTGTAGCGCGGGTGCTGGCGTACTCGAACAGTGCGGCGACCAGCGCGCAGGAGGCGCGGAACAGCGCAGGTGCAGCCGCGAAGGATGCACAGAGGGCAGAGGCAGCACGGACAGAAACGGTGACGGCGGCCGGACAGGCAGGGGCGGCACAGAAAGCGGCAGAAAGCGGCGCAGCCCGGGCCGAGGCG
>OGYN01000503.1_pt1 | contig 36254 bp, 37 predicted proteins | sample 1576551 | NCBI WGS metagenome assembly OGYN01 (sample SAMEA3541589, study PRJEB24748) | human gut metagenome | biome: human gut; feature: human-associated habitat; material: faeces | place: China | collected 2012 | reverse complement strand
GCCGACGATCACGGATTTGATCTGTATCTAATAACATCAAGCAAAGATAAAAAAATAATATATACTTGTGTATAAAGGGTAGTTTCCGGAAGAAGGGGTGGCTGAAAACCGGGGTGGTAGGTAGAAACATGGTATATTCCTTATTTTAAAAAAAGGTAAAATCATTATTTTTCCTACCACCTCCCCCTACGGGTACTCCTCCTTCCGGAAGGAGGAGAAACTATGCAGAAAACTTATCTACAATAGTAAAAACTATAAAGTAACGACTAAAAAGGCAACGGCCCGTCTCCTCCTATCGGTGTCGCAAACGGATTCCCCGACTGCGGCTCAAAATCGGGTGCCGGCGGCGGAGGGACAGAACCAACACTATCGCGATTCATCTTCGACCCCAGCATAGGCCCGACAGTCTCGCCCGGCATCGGAATAACCATATCGTCCTCCGGATTCGAGAAACGGGTAAACTCACCCTTGAACCGGAGCAGCACCTCGCCTACCGCACCGTTACGATGCTTGGCAATCACGATTTCTGCCATACCACGGAGGTCGTTACCACGATCGTCCTGGTAAATCTTATAATATTCCGGACGGTGAATAAAGCACACCATATCCGCATCCTGTTCAATGGCTCCCGATTCACGAAGGTCACTCAACTGGGGACGTTTTCCGTCGATACCTTCACGGCTCTCCACTCCACGATTCAACTGTGACAGTGCGATGATCGGAATATTCAACTCTTTCGCCAATCCTTTCAACGAACGGGAGATCGTACTCACCTCTTCCTGACGGCTGCCGAATGCCATACCACTCGCGTTCATCAGCTGAAGGTAGTCGATAATAATGATTTTCACCCCGTGTTCACGTACCAGACGGCGCGCCTTTGTCCGGAGCTCGAAAACCGAAAGAGAAGGAGTGTCATCCACATAAAGCGGCGCATCCAGCAGATTTTTCAGTTTATAGTCCAACTGCTGCCATTCGTGTCCGGCCAACTGCCCGCTCTTAATCTTTCCGCTCTCGATTTCACAAACATTCGATATCAAACGGTTGACCAGCTGGACATTACTCATTTCAAGAGAGAACAGTGCAACCGGATTCCGGAAGTCCACAGCGATATTCTTGGCCATGGAAAGCACAAAAGCCGTCTTACCCATGGCGGGACGGGCGGCAATAATAATAAGGTCCGAATTCTGCCAGCCGGAAGTCATCTTGTCCAGTTTCGTAAAACCACTCTCAAGGCCACTCAAACCGTCGGTTCGTGCCGCAGCCTTCTGAATCAGTTTGTAGGCTTCGTCAATGACCGGATTAATCTGCGTGTAATCCTTCTTCATGTTCTGCTGCGAGATCTCAAACAGCTTGCCTTCCGCTTCCTGCATCAAGTCGTCCACATCCAGCGTTTCATCAAAAGCCTTGCTTTGAATATTACTTGTAAACGTAATCAGTTCGCGTGCCAGTGACTTCTGCGCAATGATACGCGCATGATACTCAATATGCGCCGAAGAAGCCACCTTACTGCTCAGCTGGGTGATATAGAAAGGACCTCCCACTTCTTCCAGTTCCCCGCGTTTACTGAGCTGTTCTTTCACCGTCAGGATATCCACCGGTTTCTGATTGACAGCCAGGTCGGTTATAGCGGAATAGATTAACTGATGTCGATGTTCATAAAAAGATTCAGGACGAAGGATCTCACTCACTAACGAATAAGCGTCTTTCTCAATCATCAAAGCTCCCAATACAGCTTCTTCCAACTCAGGTGCCTGCGGTTGGATACGACCATAATCATTCACCGGTTGTACTTTAGCAGACTTTGTGTTACGGGTATTTCTTTTCTGTTCGGCCATTAGGATTATTTCTGTTTTTACGATTTATCATTTTACGATTCGATTGGGGCGGTCTTTTCCGACAGGCCCTCTTTCAATCGGGACGACAAAGATAAAATATAATAATGAAGAATGAATAAGGAAAAATGAAGATTTTAGTAACTTTGCCCCCGAATACATAATCGTAGCATAAAAAATAGATAACACCATGATTACTTTCCCGAATATCAAAATAAACCTGGGGCTGTCCATTACGGAAAAACGTCCTGACGGATACCATAATCTGGAAACTGTTTTCTATCCCGTCGCTCTCGAAGACGCTTTGGAAATCAGAACCAATCCCGAAGCCCAACAGAAATTCACGCTCCACCAGCACGGAATGGAAATAGCCGGCAATCCGGAAAATAATCTGGTAGTAAAAGCTTATTTGTTATTAGACAAGGAATTTCACCTGCCTCCTGTCGAGATTCATCTGTACAAACATATCCCTTCAGGAGCCGGACTGGGAGGCGGTTCGTCGGATGCCGCCTTTATGTTGAAGTTGCTCAATGAACATTACAACCTCCAATTGTCCGACAACCAACTGGAGGACTACGCTGCTACCCTGGGAGCCGACTGTGCCTTTTTCATCAAAAATACACCGACTTACGCCGAAGGTATCGGAAATATCTTCTCCCCGATAGAGTTATCCCTGAAAGGTTACCGGATTATGATTGTGAAGCCGGATGTTTTCGTATCCACCCGGGAAGCCTTCGCCAATATCCGCCCCCACCGTCCCGAATATCCGGTTAGAGAGGTTATCCGTCGTCCGGTCGCAGAGTGGAAAGATACATTAATCAATGACTTCGAAGCGAGTGTCTTCCCGCAATACCCCGTTATCGGAGAAATAAAAGAAGAGCTCTATCACCAGGGAGCAATCTATGCCTCCATGAGCGGTTCGGGTTCTTCTGTATTCGGCTTGTTCGCCGCCGGCACCACACTGCCGGAGATAGATTGGGGGACTAATGCATTTTGTTTTAAAGGTACGCTAAGCGAATAGTCCTTCACCAACATAGACTCTTTTGCAAATCTTAGAAGCCCAACATTGCAGCGGGTTGTATATTCAACACGTTTGATACAAAAATACTCAATAGGGTTCTTCTTCAAATTTGGTGGTAAACTTACTTAGGAAAATAATAATTTGATAGTTTATAGTCGATAGTATTCAACAATAATTTGATAGTCGATAGTATTCTCCATTCTCCTCCTTCGGGAAGGAGGAGTACCCGTAGGGGGGAGGTGGTAGGTGAATACGTAAGTCGGTTATTATCAGCATTGTGTATCCACCTACCACCCTGGCTTTCAGCCACCCCTCCTTCCCCGAAGGAGGGGAATGGAGATACCACCGACTGGTTAAATTACCACCAAATCTGAAGAAGAACCCTAAACAGTTATGGATTATAAATCAATATGGCATAAATATTTTATAAAATAGAACCTACTCCAAACGAATAAACAAAAAACGGTACCACGACTCACGTCGTAGTACCGTCACAACACAAACACAAAATAAAACACGACAAAACTACTATGCAATCTCCCTGTCTATACCGGGGAGGTATAAGTACTATCCATGTATATTCACATACTCACAAACAGCTTCAGGTCGACTTGCATCAATTAAACAAATCGCATGCACGATTTGTTTCTATTTTGTTTATATTTTCATGTTTTTACAACAAATAATTAAATATATCTTATTGAATACCTCTTTCACGAAGTTTCAATTGCCAGTTCCATGCAGAACGTAAAGTATCTTCCAAGGTTTCCACGGCCTTCCAACCCAGTTCCTGGTTTGCAAAATCAGGGTTAGCCCAAACCTTTTCAATATCACCAGCACGACGTCCTACAATCTGATAATTCAGTTTAACGCCGGTAGCTTTTTCAAAACCGTTAATCAATTCCAGAACAGACACTCCGCGTCCCGTGCCGATATTGAACACTTCGACTTTTTCTTTCTGTGTCTTCTCCAGAATACGGCGGATAGCGATCACGTGTGCCTTAGCCAAGTCAACGACATTGATAAAGTCACGGATACAAGAACCGTCAGGAGTATCATAATCATCGCCAAACACGCTCAGTTTCTCACGGATACCGATTGCGGTCTGAGTCAGGTAAGGAATCAGATTTTGAGGAACGCCATTCGGAAGTTCACCCAGCAATGCAGTAGGATGAGCACCGATCGGGTTGAAATAACGCAGCATGATCGCATTGATCGGAGCACCGGAAGCTACCGTATCACGGATAATCTCTTCATTGATCTGTTTTGTATTTCCGTAAGGAGATTCCGCTTTCTTGATCGGGGCCTTTTCCGTTACCGGCAATTCATCCGGCTGACCGTATACGGTACAAGATGAAGAGAATACGATTCCTTCCACTCCATGTTTCGGCATCAGTTCGAGGAGGTTGATCAGTGAAACCAGGTTGTTGCGATAATAAAGCAACGGCTTCTCTACTGACTCTCCAACCGCTTTGCTCGCTGCAAAGTGAATGATCGCCTTAATTCCTTTATATTTGGTAAAGATAGCATCCAGACCTGCGAAATCCAAACAATCCAGTTTTTCAAAAGCAGGGCGAATACCTGATACTTTCTCTATATTGTCAACAACGTCGGCATTTGAGTTAGATAAATTATCGATGATGATTACTTCATATCCACTGTTCTGTAGTTCTACTACGGTGTGAGAACCAATGTATCCCGTTCCGCCCGTTACTAAAATTCTTTCTTTCATATTCTTTAATAAATGGTTAGTTTTTCGGCTTTTGTCGTTTGAGCTACAAATTTAAGGAAATAAAATGGAAATGCAATAATCTGCCGGCATTTTATTTAATAAAAGGCTATTAAAGTACGAATTAATGGCAGTCAGGTATTAAAAAAAGGATTGGAAACCCATTTCTGTATATGTTATACAGCAGGGTTTCCAATCCTATATTAAATTATCAACTGTAAGTCTTTACACCACGCCGGAGAATCCCATGAATGCCATGGCGAGCAGGCCGGCGGTAATCAATGCAATCGGTGTGCCTTGCATTCCTTTCGGAACTTTCACCAGACTCATCTGTTCGCGCAATCCGGCAAAGAGAACCAGTGCCAAACCGAAACCGATAGCGGTGGAGAATGCATACACAACTCCTGTCAGCAGGTCATAGTCTTTCTGTATCACGAGGATAGCCACACCCAGGATACAACAGTTGGTTGTAATCAACGGCAGGAACACGCCCAACGCCTGATACAAGGCGGGGGAAACTTTCTTCAGGATGATTTCCACCATTTGCACCAGTCCGGCAATCACCAGAATGAAAGTAATCGTCTGCAAGTATCCCAGTCCGAACACATCCAGCACAAACTTCTGAATGAGGAATGTGACAATGGTAGCGATAGTCAACACGAAAGCCACCGCGGCGCTCATCCCCATTGCAGTCTCCACTTTCTTGGAAACGCCCAGGAACGGGCAGATGCCCAGGAACTGCGACAACACGATGTTGTTTACAAAGATTGCCGAAATAAATATCAATATATATTCCATATTCTTTTCTTATTTAATAGAGTTAAGCTTTCTTGAAACTATTAATCAATGCGATGAGGTATCCCAAGGCGATGAAAGCACCCGGAGCCAGTACGAACACCAACATTCCGTATTCTTCCGGCAGGATAGTCAGGTCGAAGATCTTGCCTGTTCCTAGAAATTCGCGGACAGCACCCAGCAAAGTCAGGGCAATGGTAAAGCCCAGCCCCATACCGATACCGTCGAACATGGATGCCAGCGCATTGTTCTTTGCGGCAAAAGCTTCGGCACGCCCCAGCACGATACAGTTCACTACGATCAACGGGATGAAAAGGCCGAGTGTGGCGTACAGTCCCGGCACGTATGCCTGCATTACCATTTGGAGCAACGTCACGAAAGACGCAATCACCACAATAAACGAAGGGATACGCACCATATCCGGAATCAGGTTTTTAATCAGTGAGATCACCACGTTCGAGCAGATCAGCACGAACATGGTGGCCAGTCCCATACCCATGCCGTTGATAGCCGATGAAGTAGTACCCAACGTAGGACACATACCGAGCAGGAGTACAAACGTAGGATTCTCTTTGATAATCCCGTTCATCATTACTTTAAAGTTATTCATATCTGTCTCCTTTCTTAATTAGCACTGATAGAATCAGTAAGTTCCACTTTAGTTGTAGCACCCGTAGCAGCATCGGCATTTTCACCGGCAGCCTTTTGAGAAGCACCCGTAGCTCCGTTCACTTCTCCCCCTCCGGCTTTGTAAGCCTGATAAGCAGCATTCACGGCATTCAGGAAAGCGCGTGAGGTAATCGTAGAAGCGGTAATGGCGTCCACCTGCCCGCCGTCTTTGCTGACCGTCAGTGCGGCTTCACCCGGATTCATGCCCAGGATAGACTTCGTGCTTTCCTCGTGTGACACCGCCTGTTCACCCTTGGCAGGATCGTAAGCACCGAACCATTTGTCGGCCTTCGAACCCAGTCCCGGAGTTTCCGTATGAGCCAGCAGGGAGTAGTTGTAGATTTTACCTTCGGCGTCAAAGCCAACCAGCACTTTCAGCTCGCCGCCGAATCCCATGGACTTGGCTTCAACAGCCGTGCCTACCATATTATCACCGTTCTTGGCCGGATAAACAATGAAATCGACATTCTTCTTGCCGTCTTTCTCGCTGAAGATCGTATCGCTTTCCGCCACCGGGTTGTTCGTAAATTCAGGAAGAACTTTTTTCAGGGCCTCGTTCAGCGTCTTGGCGTTCGCCTCGGCGATAGGCCCTTTCGTCAGTTCGTTCACATAAGCCAGCAACGCGACGGAGACAGCAGTCACTCCCGTCAGCACCAGCAACATATTTTTCAAAGATGATTGTAACTTTTTCATTTCTTCTTCGCTACCTCCCCAAAGCGTTTAGGTTTACAATAGGTATTAATCAGCGGAGTGAATGCATTCATTATCAGAATGGCGAACGACATACCTTCGGGATAGGCGCCGAACAGACGGATCACCACTGTCAGCAGACCGATGCAAACGCCATAAATCAGCATACCTTTCTTGCTCATCGGAGACGTCACATAGTCGGTTGCCATAAAGACAGCACCCAGCATCAGACCACCGGAAAGCAGTTGGAGCACCGGAGACACGTATTTTTCAGGATCCGCCAGATGCATGATGCCTGCGAACACGAATACGGTAACCAGGATAGATACCGGAATATGCCATGTGATAATTTTCTTCCACAGCATATACGCCAAACCGATCAGCAGAGCCAGCGCGCTCACTTCACCGAGACATCCGCTGTTTTGTCCGATCAACAGGCTCAACGCATCCGGAATCTGGCTTAAAGCGTCCGTATTGCCGTAGATCGCCTGCTTCATCAATGCCAGCGGAGTAGCTCCCGTCGTAGCGTCCGTGTAGGCGGTCAACTGACCGACTACCGGCCAACTGGTCATCTGCACCGGGAAAGAAAGCAACAGGAACACACGTCCTGCCAATGCCGGGTTGAAAGGGTTGCAGCCCAATCCGCCGAAAGACATCTTTCCCACACCGATAGCAAACAGTGCGCCGAGAATGATGATCCATACAGGCAGGTTGGAAGGTAAGTTGAATGCCAGCAACACACCTGTGATGATAGCAGAGCCGTCACAGATTGTCGTGGTAGGTTTCTTCAGTAAATATTTCCCGATTGCCCATTCGAAGAACAAACAAGCGGCCACGGAAGTAGCCGTGACAATCAGGGCACCCAGTCCGAAGAAGTAGAGAGACACCAGAAAAGCCGGAATCAGTGCAATCAGCACGCCGTACATATTTTTCTGTACGCTGTCTCCGCCATGAACGTGGGGTGATAGTGATACGATTAATTTATTTTCCATATTCGTTATTTTTTAGCTTGACGTGCACGAATCATAGCGCCTACCTTGCCTTTACCCAGACGGCAGTAGTCAAGTAACGGACGGTTGGCAGGACAAGTGAACTGGCAGGAACCGCACTCGATACAATCCATGATTCTTTCTTTTTCCATTGTTTCAAAATCCCCGTTTTCGGACAACGCTCCGAGCAAATACGGTTCCAGTCCCATAGGACAGGCGCTCACGCACTTCGCGCAACGGATACAGGTTTGTGCTTCCCCGCGCTTGGCTTCCTTCCGGTTCATAATCAGGATGCCGGAACTGCCCTTCGCAGTAGGAACGTCGATGTTCACCAACGCCTTACCCATCATCGGGCCACCGCCGATCACCTTTCCCGTGTCTTCCGGCAGACCGCCGCAAGCGTCGATCAACTGCTTCATCGGCGTACCGATACGGGCGAGGAAGTTGGACGGACGGGCCACCGACTTTCCGGTCACCGTAATCACGCGCTCAAACAACGGCTTGTTCTTCTGCACCGCTTCATAAACAGCGAAAGCCGTACCTACATTCTGCACGACAGCTCCCGTAGAGATAGGCAGCGCACCGCTTGCCACCTGACGTTTGGTGATCGCGTCAATCAGCTGCTTTTCACCTCCCTGCGGATATTTCACCTTCAAAGGCACCACTTCGATACCCGCATAACTGGAAGCTACCTTCGTCATCAACTGAATTGCGTCCGGCTTATTGTTCTCGATTCCGATAAACGCTTTATTCACTTTCACGGCTTTCATCAGGATAGACACGCCTACCATGATTTCTTCCGCGTGTTCCAGCATCAGCTGATGATCGGCAGTCAGATACGGTTCACATTCCACCGCATTGATAATCACGCATTCCGCCTTGAAAGAAGGAGGAGGACACAGTTTCACCTGTGTAGGGAAACAAGCACCGCCCAAACCTACGATACCGGCATCGGCAATCTTCTTCACAATTTCTTCCGCCGAAAGATCACATTCTTTCACCAGTGTCTTGCTGCGGTCGATTGTTTCTTCCCATTCGTCACCTTCCACATCAATGAAAATAGCAGGTTTCGCATAACCGCTGGCATCGACTATCGTATCAATCTTCGCCACTTTACCACTGACCGAAGAATGAATTGCTGCCGAAACAAAGCCGGCAGGTTCGGCAATCCGTGTGCCTACCTTTACCACATCCCCTTTCGCAACAACCGGTTTGGCAGGTGCGCCAATATGCTGGCCCAGCAGAATAACCGCTTTCGCAGGAACTTCCGCCGTAATGATAGGTTGATGTGCCGACAATTTATTTTCGTGTGGATGAACTCCACCAATTGAAAATGTCTTTAACATACAATTCTGTATTTTATTCTGTTATTATTCTGTTACTTTCGGAGCCTCAGCCGTTTCTTTTGGAGTAACCGTTTCTTTCGGAGCAGCCGGAGCTTCTTCCTTCGGTTTGCGCGGCGGGAAGTTCAACTCGATAATGGTATTCTGCGGACATACTTCCACGCACTTCCGGCAAGATTTACACTTGTCAGGATCGATGTAAGCCAAGTTGTTCTCCAGCGTGATAGCTTCGAACGGACACGTCTTCACGCACTTTCCGCAACCGATACAGCTCACCGTGCAAGCCTTGCGTGCCACAGCGCCCTTGTCTTTATTCACACAAGAGACATACACGCGGCGCGACTTCTTGCCTTGCGGACGGATTTCAATGATCGCCTTCGGGCAAGCCTTCACACAGGCGCCGCAAGCGGTACATTTCGCCTCGTCGACTTCCGGAAGTCCCGTTTCCGGGTTCATGTGGATAGCGTCAAACTGGCAGGCAGCCACACAGTCGCCACAACCCAGACAGCCGTAGCTACAACCCGTCTCTCCGCCATACAGCGAAGCGGCAATAGCACAACTCTTAGCACCGTCGTATTGATTAATACGCGGACGGTTGGCACACGTTCCGTTACATCTCACCACTGCTACCATCGGTTCAGCCTCTCCGGCTGCCAGTCCGAGGATATCAGCAATTTTAGCCATGACAGGTTGTCCGCCTACGGGGCAGAATTTTCCATCCAGCGAGCCGGCTTTGACGCAAGCGTCGGCAAAACCGCTACAACCCGGATAGCCACATCCACCACAATTTGCCTGGGGCAACACTTCCCCTACCTGGGCAATCCGCGGATCTTCATACACGGCAAATTTCTTGGAAGCCACATAAAGAATAGCGGCCAGCACGAGCGCTATCGCTCCCAATGAAATCACTGCAATCAGAATCAAATTCATAATGTTCTTAGTTATTTATTGGTTTTATAGTAAATGAAAATTTTTGTTTCAGTCGCGTTTTATTGAGCCACAAAATGTAGTAATAAGGCACAAGGACAGCCAGAGAAAGAAGTGCCGCATACAGTTCATTCTCTATCAGTGCCATAAAAAGGAACAATGTAAAAATTAAAAGAACGAAAGGGATAATGAATGCCAAGGCCACCGCCTGCATTCCCATCGACGTTTCGCCGACCACCATTACGTTTTCCCCCACCTGGTAGGAAGCCGCAGCAGCATCAATTATATCTATGATTTTGTCCTTGCTGTCTGCCGAGGAACAGTGTCCCTTCACGCTGCAAGCCGCGCAAGCCGATGTCTGAACGATCCTCACCGACAGATGAGAACCCTGTATGTTTTCCACAATACCCAGATGCTTTATAGTATTATTCGTCATTTTGCAAACTCAACATTACAAATCGCGGCAAATTTAATCATTATTTGTGAACTACGAAGCATTCCCCGTATTTTTTATGTATAATCAAACATTATTTTTTGTGTTTTCGTTATCGCACACGGGTATTCTCGTTTCCCTCCTCCTCCTCGCGCTTCTTTCTATACCAGAGATACCGCAGTGTCCATTCGCGTATCTTCTCCAGCAGCTCCTCTTCCGTCAGACTGTCACAGTAGAAGTTCAGAATGGATTCGTAGTAGTGCAGTTTCATATCCTCCCCTTTTTTATATTCTCATAGCTGGCTTTCCCCATACCGGTTTCTTTGCATAAGTGAGTCATTGTCAAGTTTGCGCATTTAAGCGATTCATCGATAAAAGTACCTAGAAGGACGTGTTTGAAGTTCTTTTTCATGTTCAATATCTATTAGTTGTTAAAAATACACCTTAGTATGTTATTTATTTTCACATTGGTTCTGACATATCAGAACCGTCTATTTTTTTGTTTTTCGTAGTTTCACGTCGTGTTTTGAAAATCAAGCACGTTTTGAAAGAAGAAAAGTTTTTGACCCGTAAACAACAAAGATTATGCCAAACCAGTACAGAATGTCATATTTCATGCCACCTATCGCTCCTGTCAGGAACGAACAAGGACGAATGGTTACTCCTCCCACGCTCCTCCCCTTCTGCGAAGTCTCCGTGGAGCAGGTCTTCCAAATGATTACCTGCAACGAGAATCTCAAACTCCTGACCGCTCAGGTACGCAACGCTCCGGACATGCGGACTGCCAAAGCGACACTGCTGCCTTACGTGACACCCTGCGGCACCTTCACACGCCGCAACAGCAAGTGTTTCGTATCCCCTTCCGGGCTGGTCGTGATAGATGTGGACAACCTCGACTCCTACGACGAAGCCGTCAGTATGCGCCGTCTGCTATTCGATGATCCCTTCCTCTGCCCCGTGCTCACGTATGTCAGTCCGAGCGGCCGGGGAGTGAAGGCTTTCGTCCCTTCCGGAACGCTGTATCCCGAAGACGAAGCACAAAATATCACGGAAAGTATGAACAAAGCCATGCAGTATGTCGAAATGGCATACGGCCCGGAACCTGACAATTCTGGCAGAAATGCCTCCAAAGGCGTGGACTGTTCGGGAAAAGACCTCGTAAGGGCCTGTTTCCTCAATTACGATCCGGATGCATTATTTCGTAACATTATTAATTCTCAATCTATAAAAAAATGAATGAACTTGAATCATTACGCCGCCTCACGGAGGCAGTAGAAACAGCCAAGGCTGACATTGCCCCCACTTACATCGAATACGTACACCTGGCGTTCGCCATTGCAACCGATTGCGGCGAAGAGGGACGCGACTTTTTCCACCGCTTGTGCCGGGTTTCCGCCAAATACCAACGCGAACACGCCGAACGGATATTCTCCAACGCACTCACTGCCAATCATGGGGATATGCATCTGGGCACGGTGTTCTATCTCGCCGAAGCGGCAGGAGTTACCGTCCGCAAAGAGGAGGTTGCAAACAGCCGGACAGGTACAAAAGGTACAGCAGGTACAGCGCAAAAACTTTCCGCACACACGTGCGCGCGTAATAAGGTATACAATAGCGAGAGTCCGGAGTCTGAGGAACTGTTGCCGGGTAGCGAACCCAAACAGCCGCTACCCACCTTTCCGGTAGCCGACTGGCCGGAACTCCTGCAACGTATTATGAGTTACGGAAGTACCGACGCACAGAACGATGTCATGCTATTGGGAGCACTGACCGCTCTGGGTTCTTGCATGGAACGGTATGTACGGTGTCCTTATGGCGGTAAACTCCAGTCCCCCTGCATGCAAAGTTTCATTATAGCTCTCCCTGCTTCCGGAAAAAGTGCCCTGTCATCCATACGGCTGCTTGTGGATCCTATCCATGACCAGCTCCGCGCCGAATGGGTCGAAGAAATAAAAGCCTACAAAAAAGCCAAAGCCGCCTACGAAGCAATGGGCAAGGAACGTTCTAAAATAGACGCCCCGCAAATACCGGCCAACAAAATGTTCCTCATCGCGGGCAACAATACCGGCACCGGCATTCTGCAAAACATCATGGACGCCAACGGAACAGGATTTATCTGTGAGTCCGAAGCGGATACCCTGTCCACCGCCATAGGATCGGATTACGGACACTGGAGCGACACCCTGCGCAAAGCATTCGACCACGACCGTTTGTCTTACAACCGCCGTACCGACCAGGAATACCGGGAAATTAAAAAAAGCTACCTCTCCGTCCTGCTTTCCGGAACTCCGGCGCAGGTAAAAGCCCTCATCCCTTCGGCGGAAAACGGGCTTTTCTCCCGCCAACTGTTCTACTATATGCCCGGTATCTGGCAGTGGGTAAGCCAGTTTACGACAGGAGACATAGACATAGAAGAGATATTCACCACCATAGGATTGGATTGGAAAAAGAAACTGGACTTACTGAAGGCACACGGTCTCCACACACTCCGGCTCACCGACGAGCAGAAACAAGAATTTGACACTCTATTCTCTGCCCTTTTCACCCGTTCGGGTATAGCCAACGGGAATGAGATGTATAGTTTCGTGGCCCGTCTGGGTGTCAACACATGCCGTATCATGGCGGAAGTGGCTGTATTGCGTGCGCTCGAAAGCGCACAGCCCTATCAACTCAAGGCATCTTCGACCCCTCTCCTGACTCCGGACAAGGAGATTCCCGATGACAATATCAAAGACGGCATCATCACCCGCTGGGATGTCAAGATCACTCCGAGTGATTTCAAAGCGGTGCTCCAACTTGCCGAGCCCCTCTACTGCCATGCCATGCATATACTTTCTTTCCTTCCTCCTACAGAGATCAGTCGCCGGGCAAACGTCGAGCGTGATTTTTTCTTCATGAAACTGGGGACCACGTTTACCCGCAAACAGGTACGAGAGCAGGCAGCTGTCATGGGTATTAAGGAGAACACCGCGCTCATCTGGCTGAAACGTCTGGTAGACTACGGAGATCTGGTTCACGTAGACGGCAAAGGAAACTATATAATTGCTCGCGCGCGTGTGCGTGCGTAAGAGAGCCCCCGGAAAAGTGTACCTGCTGTACCCGAAACCACAGTAGTGTGTGTTGTAAGACGTTGTATCTTGTAAGACGTAAAGCATAGCTTTAGAGTACGTAAAGCTATGCTTTAGCTGTCTTAAAGCGGTGCTTTTGTTATCCTAAAGCGAATCCCTCTAAGGTTCTCCCAATGCATCCACAATCACTCTCACCTCCAATGGTGTATAAGAACGGTGTTCGGGTTGGTAGCCCAAATCATACAAGCGTTGCTGAAGTCCGGGACACCGTTCGATCCATTTCTTCATCTTTCGATATGCGGCAATATCGGTCAGTTCGGGAGAATAAAGTTGCGCCAGTTCCATGCGTCCATAAGCACGTATCGTGAATTCTTTCATAATGGATAAGTTTTAAATTATTAGCTACAAATGTAACAAAAAGCCTTCACATTTCCTACGCTTTTCCGTTGAATAACCGACCGTTACTGTCCTTAACCGACAACAACCGCATACAATTGTATACAACTGATTTTCCGGGATTACGGGGTGTTATCTTTGTATCGTCGGAAGGGAAACAGCTCCCCACGACAATATGTTTAACCCTTTAATTTATAGTGTTATGATTCGTTACAAAATCTATCAGAACCAGCAGAAGAAAGGTGTGAATGCGGGCAAGTGGTTCGCCCGTGCGGTAAGCGACGAGACATTCGATCTGGCCAAGCTCGCCGAACACATGTCGAAACACAATTCACCGTATTCGAGTGGTGTCATCAAAGGTGTACTCACCGACATGGTGGACTGTATCAAGGAATTGTTGCTCGACGGTAAGAGTGTGAAAATTGACGATCTCGCCATTTTCGGTGTGGGAATCCGCAGTAAGGCAGCCGAAACGCTGGAGGATTTTTCGTTGGAGAAGAATATCACCGGTATGCGCCTCAAAGCACGTGCCACCGGTAACCTCTCGACTACCAACCTGAAACTCGACAGCCAACTGAAGCAGCAAGCGGAGTATCAGAAGCCGACTATCGAAGGAGGTGGTTCCGGTAATACGCCGAATCCCAACCCGGGCGGCGGTGGAGTGACTCCTGATCCGTCAGTCTAATTTCTTAACCTTAAAAAAATAAATTATGAGCAATTCATCGTCACGCCGCTCCGTATGGAGCCTGGTTCTCAAAATTATCATTACTGTCGCCACCGCCATAGGGGGTGTGCTCGGAGTGCAAAGCTGTATGTAAGCTGATGAGAACTATCACACTGATTATCATTCATTGCAGTGCCACGCCGGAGGGGAAATCCCTTTCGGCGGAAGCCTGCCGACTGGAGCACATCCTCCACCGGGGATTCCGCGACATCGGCTATCATTTCTACATTACACGCGACGGAGAGATCCACCGTGGCCGTCCTCTCGAAAAGGTCGGGGCACACTGCCGTAACCACAACTCCCACTCGATAGGTATCTGCTACGAAGGAGGACTGGATGCTGACTGTTGCCCGAAGGATACTCGAACGCTTGAACAACGGGGTTCCCTGCTGGCTCTATTACGCGAACTGCGCAGGCAGTTTCCGAAAGCGTTGATCGTGGGGCACCATGATTTGAATCCGATGAAGGAGTGCCCGTGCTTTAGCTGCACAAAGGAGTATTCTAATATATAAACAGCTACGGGAGGCAGTGTAATACTGTCTCCCGCAGCTGTTTGTTTTGTTAAAAATATCAACTATCTTCACAGACCGTTGATATCGTGGGAAATTAACACCGGATACCCCCCGGTGCCGGGGTTATAGACCGGAAAGGTACCGTCGTACTCTTTCCAATCTATGTAATGTAGGAGAATCATGCATTAACATGAAACTAGGGACCTACATTCTCTTCATCTCACATACAAACACTCTAAGTGCTAATTACATCTCAACATTTTATTTTATACCACTTTCATTCTCAAAAATCATTTCAGGTATAGATTATCATTATCTCTATACCAATCCTTTATTGCTTCCTCAAATGTATAATGAAACTTATACCCAGAATCAGCCAATTTCTTTCCGCAGATATTAGTAGAAATCATTAACTTTTTGACGCGAGCCGGACAAATGCCTAAAGCTTTTCCTCCTAACGGACCCACAATACTTGCAGCTGTCAGCAAAAGACTTCCCGGCACCTTGACAATAGTACGCTGAATCCCCGTAACTTTTTTCATCGTTTCAACTATTTGTTCAATAGTAAAAGCCGGTTCAAATGTACAGTTATACAACTCTACCCCTTCATTATGATTCTCCAACCGATAGAGCATAAAGCGAACCAGCTCTTTCACATAAATACAAGCCTTAATCGTATCTTTACGACCCGGATAAAAGAATTTACCGCCGCGGATCCCCCAATACAAACGAGTAAAGTTACCGTTTTCCCCTTTACCGAATACCACACCCGGACGAACAATAGTAAGCTGTCGTTCGTTCGGCTTTTTAGCCTGCCAGACCGTATGTATCTTTTCGGCTACCAACTTAGAAATCCCATAAGGGGTGTTCGGAGTAGGAAGTGTGTCTTCTGTTTTCAAATCTTCAGCTGCACCATAAGGAGCTATGGAGCTGGTAAAAACGATTTTCTTTATCCCGAATTTCTCCGCAAAAGCGCATACATTCTCCGCACCACGAATATTTGTCTCAAAATAAGCCTGATCCGGATGTCCCGGGGTACGATGAACGGCTGCAAAGTTAAAGATAATGTCTTCTGAGGTAATCGGAACATCAACGTTTATATCAGAACGAACATCACAATTGATATACGTAGATTTACCTTCATGGCTATTCTCCACAATATCCAGATTATAAATTGGAGTACCCGGATATAGATTATTAATTAGAGTAACGAGGTGTGTACCGATAAAACCTGAACCGCCAAATATAAAATAACTCATTTCACTAGATGATTAAATTCATTATATTTTAACTCTACAAACTCCTTTATTTCCTTTTTAAAACGTTCTTCCGAAAAAGTCTCCGCATGATTACGTATTGTCTTAGGGTCAAATGGGATTTCTTGATTTTCAAATCTTTTCACTGCGTCAATAATCGCCTCCACAGTCTGTTCATAAAAGAAAAGCCCTGTTGTTCCGTCCTTCACTGTTTCCAAAGAGCCACCTCTACCATAAGCAATTACAGGAGTTCCACATGATTGTGCTTCGATCGGAATCATACCAAAATCCTCATCTGCCGCAAAAACAAAGGCTTTAGCTTTCTGCATCTTTTCTTTTAATACGGCAAATGGTTGATATCCCATGACAGTTACATTATGACCGGCAATCTTGCATATCTTTTCTAAATTAGGACCGCCACCAATTACTATCAACTTTTTATCCGGCATATGACTGAAAGCTTCGACAATGAGATCTATTTTCTTATACCCTACCAAACGACTACTAGTTAAATAGAAATCTTCTTTCTCTACACATAAATCAAAATTAGAAATATCAATATTAGGATGGATTGTTACAGCATCCCGTCTATAAGTCTCTTGAATTCGACGCCCTACGTAATCGGAATTACTAATAAAATAGTCTACACGAAAACTAGATATCAAATCCCATTTGCGAATACGATGAAGCATATATTTAGCCAAATAACCTTTCAAGCCTTTCGCTAACCCTGATTCTTCCAAATATTCATGATACATATCCCATACATAACGGATAGGAGAATGACAATAACAGATATGTAATTGATCCGCTTTGGTCAGAACTCCTTTCGCGACAGCATGAGAAGATGATATAATAATATCATATCCTCGTAAATCAAACTGTTCTATCGCAAACGGAAATATAGGCAGATACATTCTATGTTTCTTTACTCCTAAAGGCAACTTCTGAATGAATGATGTATGGACTTTATTCCAATCAATTCCTAATTCATCACAAACTTGTTTTTTAGCAACTAGAGTGTAAATATCTGCGCCAGGAAAAACATCCGCAATAGCTTTGACTACTTTATCTGAACCGCCAACGGTTACTAACCATTCTTGAATAATAGCAACTTTCATATTTTTAATAAGTGCAATAATATTTTAAAGCGATAGAAAATATCTCATAAATCACTTTTTCCTTTATCACTTTATGTATTTCATTAGATATGTTTCCATAAAACAATGTATTTAGCTTTACTTTTCTTTTTTTTATACAATAATTTATTTGAATCTACAAGATTAAATAGGCATTTACAAATCAAGTTAGGGAATAAATATATTCCCCCTTTTCTTCATTCCAAAGGGTTAATTACAACATTCGAATCCCCATATTCCACCCCTAGAATATTATATTTAAAGCATTGAAACTGTTCAATATTTATCATATAATCTTATAATATCTCTCATATATTCTGCACTCTTTTCCCAAGAAAAACGCTTCACATTCTCATATCCCCTGCGCACAAGAGATTCAGACATAACTTTATCTTGAGCAATTCTTATTATAGCTTTAGTAAAATCATTTTCTTTTGTTGGATTACACAATATAGCACTATCACCTAATACTTCGGGTAAAGCTGAAGAATTACTAGAAATAACTGGACATCCACAGGCTTGTGCTTCAAGTACTGGAATCCCAAATCCTTCATAAAGTGAAGGAAAAATAAAAGCCAGAGCATTACTGTAAAATCTTATAAGTTCATCATCTGCCACACGTCCCAACAATACCACATCTTCATCTTGTTGCAACTGAGAAACAAACACATCCATATCATTAAAACTTCCGGTTTTAACATCACCAATTATATATAACTTCAAACCTTCCACATATTTTCGGGCTGATTTAAATGCCTTATATGCCATAATAAAATTCTTACTCTCTTTAAGACTTGAAACTGTAATCAAGTACTTTTCCTTACCTAACGAATTGTCAATTATACGATGAAACATTCCATTTACCGCATTGTAAATAATTGTGACTTTATTCGGATTAACACTATAATAATCACATATTTCCTTCTTAGAAAAACCACTCACGGTAAAAAGATGCTTTGAGGTACTTAATACTTTTGGTATGAGAATTCCATACATCATCCTAAATTTAAATGAAAACGTTTTAGGATAACGTATGAACATAATATCATGGAGTGTTGAAATTTTATTATAATAAAAAACAGGTGCAGTATTTCCCAAACATAAAAGTATAGGATTACCTCTAACTTTCAAATACATTGGTAAATCTATCTGTTCCCAAAGATGACCTATTCTTTTACCTATAACGACTACCCCCAATTGCTCAGCTATCTCCACATGAATAATATTATAAGGTGCAACAAACTGTACATTACTATCAAGCTTTTCCTTCATTTGCAAACAAAGTTCCATAGCAAACCGTTGTACCCCAGTCAACTTCTGAGTCAAAAATCTTGCGTTTATTATTATCATTCTGTATATGTTATCAACTATTCTCTCCCAAAATATTTTAAGCAGCACCACTTGGTAATCTCAAGATTTCTATCCTTAACAGTAACGCATAAATAATATATGCTTCACATACGAAAATCGGAATCTGTGGTTCTGATATTATCATCAAACGCCCAATACTCACCACTATTAAAAAAAGCCCCATAGCAGCACAGTAGTACCAACCATATTTCTGTTGGACACGAAATGTCAACTTCAAAAGAAGAATAAAATAATACACAACAAATATCATCCCTAAAATACCAGATGTCTTGAGCGTACCCATATATGGAACTTGGTATTCAGTTTGATATTGAGAATATTTTTCATTCTCAGAATCAATAATTCTTCTTTCCCCACCATCTTCTGACATAGTTTGCTTTGCGATCAGGCCTCCATCACCTATTCCAAAAATAATATTTATTGGATTCTTCTGAAATGCGACCATTAAACTATTATTTTGCCCCACTCTAGACATCTTATCTCCTTTCGAACTATTAATAAAGAACAAAGCAAATATAAATACAGCAATACCAATCAATACTGAAAAATTCATAATTCGACGTGATATTTTCCCCCTAAAGAATCCTATAACAACTAATAATATTAGTAATAATGCAGCGTTTAAATACAACGCTTTTACGTAATTATATACTTGCAATAATATAATAACATAAGCTGTAAAAACCATCCATTTTGGAACAATTTTATTTTTAATTATTATCAACGGAAGAAGGAATAAAGTCATATAACTCTCAGATTGATCTAATAAAACTACACTATGTCCCCCTCTTTGCCAACTGATACTTTGCAAGAAAAAAGAACTAATAACCTGAGATAATACATTTATAAAATTTAGAAAGAACAATGCAGAAAGGAGTCTTTTTATATCTTGCTCTTTATTATATTTTATTAAAATAGCCATTGTTACATAAATACAAATAAATCCAGTTATTACCCCCCGTAGAGTTTTAAGTTGTATCACATAATCAACTGGATTGCCAGCCATCATATAAAGATAGAATCCTAAAAAGGATAAAATCAAAATATAAATGTCTCTTCGCCATATCCACATAATCACGTTTGACTGTCTAAAAATATTCTTATCTTTTTTGAGGATAAAATGACGAATAAAAAGCATTATACAAAATCCAATAGAGAAAAAGTCGTAAATAGATAGTCCAGCAACTATTTTTTGATAAAAAATATAAGTATGAGGTATAGGTAGCAAATAATCTTGAACTGGTTTTACATATATATTATAAATAGAAAACGTTACAATCATGTATATATATAAAGCTACTTTTTCTTTTCCAATACTCCTTTTACTAATATATACTGACGAGATAATTATAGCAATCAATAGTATTAGCGAATCAATCAGTACCAATTTAAATAATTCGTTTCCAATTGCAAACATAAAGTTTTTATTTAATTTAATATTCCAGCAATTATATACTCTCAATTACTTGTTCATACTTATCAACCCATCCCTCAAAGTCTATCATTTCCTCTATAGTATCTCTTGCTCTTGAAGCCATACTAGCTAATATAGCCGGATTATCATAAATATACATTATCGCTTTTGAAAGACTATCTATATCTGAAGCATCAGCAATTACACCATTAATCCCACTTTGAATTATTTCAGGGAGTCCACCACAATTAGTAGCTATCACAGGCACGTGATATGCACAACTCTCAAATGCCACAGTGGGGAATGTATCCGGCCATCTTGATGGAATCACTGACAAATGAATATTAGCATAATGTTCAGCTTGCTTCATATATCCAACAAAACTTATTCGACTATCCCCAGAAGCTAAATTATGTAAATAACTCTCATAATCCTGTGTATCGCCTCTTCCAGCAATAACAAGTGTAGCGTTAATATTCATTTTCATAAAAGTACGTATCAACCATTCCACTCCCTTCACCTCACTCAATGTACCAATATAACCAAGACGAAGCGGCTCTTTACCGTTCCATATAAGGTAATGCTGTGGTTCTGCAATATTACGCGCATTATGAATCACCTTTTTACAACTTTTTGCAAAATAACCTAAACAGGTAAGACTATCCAGTACAAATCTACTAACCCCAATAACTACATCTACCTGATTACTCATATATCGATGAGGCAGTCGCATTAATCGACATAACACGCACTGCCCCTCACATGGTTTCCCATGCTTGAAAGCATTACTATTAGGGCATCGAAAATACTGATCATGCAACACTTCAATAATGGGAATATTGCGACGTTTTATAACCTTCCAAATAGAGATCGACAGCCCCGAAATATTGTGACATATAACAACATCCGGCTTTTCTTTATTAAGTACCCACTCAACTCCAGACATCATAGCACTATTATAAATATCCCGCAAATGCCAAATTAAGTGAACTAGCCGTCCATTTCTTTTCTCAAAATGCCAATATATATTGCGTATTCCTACTCTATATACAGTGAGCCCATTTACTGTGTCAAATACCACCTTTCTATCTACAGCCCCTGTAGTAAGTATAGACACATGGTAACCTCTCACTGCTAACGCTTCAGCCTGTTCTTGACAAATAATCTCAGCACCACCTCCAATATTGGGACTATACAGTGTATTAATAATAAGTAACCGTTTCATCTAGAAATCCTTGCAGTCTTCTTATTTTCTTTTAATCAGTTTAAATCTATTACTAGGTTTAGTTTTATGTATACTAACACAGTCACATTCAAATCCCCAATAAGTTTTAAACTTTCTATTAAGTAAAATCCAGTTACCAATCTTTTCATCTTTCACAAATATCACTGGACACGGAGAGATTAGTATAGTATTAGGATCGAAATTAATCTCTATTCCTTTACTAGATATTATTGGTAATTTTTGTGTTTTATATAGTAACCCTTGCTTTATCTGTTCTTCTTTCAATGAATCATAAGCCATTACATAGTAACTCAGACCTTTCATTCCGTAAAATCCCGCATTACCTTGTACCCTATTTACATTACTAAATAAAGAACTGCCCTCATATAACATTTCAGCAACATTCTCGGGAATAGTTATCATAATAGGAACAGAATCTACTCCCAATTTATCAGCTTTAACTCTCGCCAATCTCATTGACGTGAAACTAGAATTCAATACATCATCTACATTTATAGTAAAAGGCCTCGTTATATTCATGCCTTCATATACCGTTCTTTTTATAATATAATCTTTACTATTAAGATATTTTTGTTGACAATTATCAACAATATTCCACTTATAAAAGGAATCATAAATCACAAGAGTAAAATGTACGAATAAACATATTGCTATACCATAAAACCATCTAACATAACCAGAATTGCAGAAAGCGTATATTAATCTTCCTAAAACTATAATACTAAATACTTCTATAGCAACAGTTGACCTACCTCCCTGACCTGCAAATATAGGAATAGCAAACGATGAAAATAACATTAACAGAATTAAAATATTTCTCTTCAAGAAAAAAATAGCCTCATTTTTGTACTTGAACCGAAATATACTCCATACTCCCCAAAATAAATAAAAAAACTTCAAACTTTTACATAAGGTAATTACCCTTCTTACAATAGCAACAAAATTCAAATCTTCTATTCCCGATTCACTCCCAATGCGGTTAAAGTTACCGGGAGAAGCAAATACAATTAAAGACGCCACACCCACCCCTGCAAAAGCAAACAATAGATTTTTATTTAATAAATTTCGATTAAAAGCATAAAATACTAATAGAGAAAAAGACATTGGTATCACAAACATTTCATGTTGTAAACCTAAAAAAAATGAAGAAAACAATATTAATATATTTATCTCTATCGTCATTCGCGTCTTTTTATTTTGTAAATACTGCAAGATCACCAAAAAGCCTAATGACATAGCCATAGACCATAAATAATTTGCAGAACCTGCTCCCCAAAAGAATAGACTACCATTTTCAAGCATAATTACATAAAATCCACATAATATTATCGCTATAGGGCATATAGAGTTACGGTTGAATTTGGGAACTACAAGTTTAATCATCAAACACAACGATATTGTAAACACAATTGTATTCAAAATATTAAATATTACATCCCCTATAAGTGTTGGAAAAGCCATCATGAACAAATTGCAAAAGAAACGGCCATTCAAATTATGCCAACTGACAAAAGTTGATCTTAATAAATCTGCCACATTTGTGATCAACCTATCATTATACATAGAATATGCCACAGCATAATCATCACCATAAAAAGGAACAATAATATTCATCACATAAAACATAAGGATGAACATTAACAGTATAACATAATCAATCTTCTTCATCCGTATATTTTCTTATAAAGTATCTCACTAACAAGAAATTTATTGGTACGCAAATAATAAACACTGGAAAGGGTGCCCATTGTTTAGATATCCCTAAGACAAGAAACAAGTTTAAACAGCCTATCTGTATCAGATAATTAACCAGATGACTAAATACAAAACCAATAGTTCGTTTTGTATTCAGTTTTACTCTAAATGTAAAATATACAGTTAACAAATAGTTCACAATAATACTTACCATATACCCAACAGTATAGGATATATTATGTCCACATACGGTTAGTAACAAATAATACACTAAATACAATATAAAAAGAGCAATCCCTCCTACTATTCCGAACTTCACAAATTCAAAAAGTTTAGGATTTTGCTTTATCAGACTAGTTATCAATCTCATACATTCAAAGATTTTACATATTCAAGAACACGTACTACATCTTCTATACTATCTTTGTTCCCCATCTCTATAGACACAAAATGCTGATAATTTATATCTTTCAATAAAGCAAAAAGTTGCTTGTGCATATCACGCCGTTCGATAATATTCAAATTTGGTTCGCTAATATGAATGTGATTTATAACTTTTGCGACTTGTCTCAAATATCCAATATCTTCTTTATTATATATGATTGTACCTAAATCAACATTTAGTTTTATTCCTTCCGAGGATACTTTATAGACCAATTCTACAGCTTGTTCAGTAGTATTTATAAAACGGGTATTATATATGAGAGGATTGGCTTCTATCGCAACAATAGTATTATGTTTTATTGCATAATCACCCAGTTCTTTAAAAAAATCAATAGCAATTGACATATTACCTGTTACATTATCAGTATCTCTGTTACGAGGACATCCAAAAACAATATTCTTACATCCTATTGATTCTGCAAATAAAATAGCCTTTTTAGTATAATTGACTAATATTTTTCTTTCATTCTCTGTTTCAAAGATTTTCTCTTGGCGGCCATACCAAATAGATTGTATGGAAGATATTTTAAGTCCATATTCATTTTTTAATTCAGTTGCCCAATGTTTCGCTTCTGCTCTATGCGAATACGGATGTTCCGTAAAAATGCGTGTCGGGGCGACTTCAAGCCCCTGATAACCATAGGATTTAAGTGTTTCATACATAAAAAGATCATTGTTACCCCTCCATGCTATATTTGAAATTGATAGTTTCATAGTAATTGTGATAAGACAAATTGTTTTATTTCATCAAGGCAAGTTTTTTTATCCAAAAGATAACCATTGCTCCCCCCAAACTCTATATCATGAATAGTTTTAAAATCATAATGAGCAATTGGCTTATCCAATTCATTTACAAACTTTTCACCTTCATATACATATTCATAAATTTCCGCAGCCGTAATCGGTTCTACCGCAATATTCAGTACATTAATGTTGATGGCCAACGCTTTCTCTATGACTGACCAAAGATGCGAAAGGTAATAATATTGATATATTCCTCGACTATCTGTAAAAGATAATGCAGTGAAACCTAGATTTTTAAATTCTCTCTTCAGTTTAGAAAGTATAATATTATCTTTTACAGAACATTTCAAAAAGCCATTACCTTGCATACTATATGAAGATGCTATGAGTTTAGACTTTTTCGAGAGCTCTTTATATTTATCTTCTTTCAACATTGTAGGAATAATATGGATCATGTCAAAAAGAAAGTTTTTCTTTAAATTGATACCATAAATTCCAGGAAGACGTACTATCAATGAATCAGGATAGTTATGTTCAACCCATTCCTCCAAAATCCTACGATTGCAACCATAAGGTGTAGATAATTCTTTGTTTATAGGAGTGGATTCATCAACACCATAAGTTTTATTATACACTGCTATAGTTGAAATTAACACAATCCTTTTAGGAGCTATACGTCGAATATTCTCTATTGCTCCCTTAATTGTAGCCAAATCCTCATTAGCAAAATTATTTGCAAGAAACATTTCAGCCCTTACTCCAGAATATATCAATAAATCGGGATGAGTGCTAAAAGCCTTCTCTATATTTCTACTATTATAACAAGCATCAAACTGGTGAGAAACGCAGAGATTACTTCCTACGAAACCTGTATATCCTACTATTACTTTTGCCATTTCATTATCTACCTAAATTTAGCCTACCTTTTTTATAATCTCCCATAGAAAACAACCTTTCATTCATACAATAAATCAAAATAAATGTATATCTAAAAAACATAGCCTTTAACTTTAAATTGCTTTCCCCTAATTCTCGATTATACCAATTATTGGATATTACTTTATAAGAATATCCTCTAATTATTCCTTTAAGTGGTAATTCCAATGCTAGACTAAACTGTCCCGATAGGAAAGGCTTTAATCCTTCAATAGTTTCACGACTAAATAATTTAAATCCATTAGTAACATCATTATACTTAAACCCAAATAATAAACGAATACAATGGTTTACAACACGATTTAGCCATAACTTATTTTTAGGATAGTTTACTACTTTCGACTTCTTTGTCCATCGAGAGCCAAAAACCATATCACATTTCTCTCTTTCCATCACACGAAAGTATTTCACTAAATCCTTTGGCTCGTCAGATAAATCCGCCATCACAATTGCTACACAATCACCTACAAAATTATTTAATCCCTTTTGACAAGCATATCCATAACCATTTGGAACAATATTTGTTAGATATCGTAGTGTAGGAATATCTTCTTTCATTTTTTTAAGAACTGTCAATGTTTCATCTTGAGAATTATCATTTATGACTAGTATCTCATGGTCAATATGTTCTGCGGTCAGCTCTCGATAAAAAGATCTCACTGTATTTTCAATATTTCCTTCCTCATTATAGGCTGGTATTACAACTGATAGCATCCTCATATTTACTGCAATTTTTGAATAGACTCAAATAAAAAATCTTTCTTTCTGAAATTTAGTTTGACAATTACCTGAAGATACTTTATCACCATAGCAAGAATTATAAAAAGCCCACCAAAACCCAAAGAATTGAAAATAACCGTGGTAGTCCAACCTTCAACAGGATTCTCCGTCAATTTATAAGCTAATGCATAAATGGCAATTCCAACAGATAATAACAACATAATAATAGCTAAACCAATTGTAACACGATAAGCTACATCCGTAAAAAGTATTAATGAATCAATAGCAACTGATTTACTATCCTTACGCGGTTTACGTGATATTTTAGAGATTGGCTTATATTCTAGCACATCAATAGCTAATCCACTATTAGCATAAGCAGCTTTACGAAAAGGTATACTTTGAGTTATAGAATGAATACGATTAATAGCTCTACGAGACAGAACACGAAACGACTCCATGCCGATCTTATATTGTAAATGAGCATACCTATTAAACAATTTATAAAAGATTCGTGATACTAACCGTGGTTTTCCTTCAACTTTAGCACTCACAATATCATAACCAGCTAACGAATGTTGATATACTTTCATCAACATAGACCAATCGTAATCAATATTCATTGAGTCAAACTCAAAAACAAAGTCACCGATAGAAAGAGCTACGCCAGCATTCATAGATGCTTCAAGTCCTTGAAAATAACTCATATTTAGTAAGCTAATTACTACTCTCTCTTTATTATAAGTAGTATATTGTTTTATTATATCAGAACTATTATCGGTGGAACAGTCATTGACAATTATAATTTCGAATTTCAAAAATATCTCCGACAGTGTTTTATGTAAATTCTCTATAAACTCTTTTATTATACAAGCATCATTATAACAATATACAACAACTGAAATGAAGTTCTTTTCCTTATATTTTTTTTCCATAAACTTCTATATTATTGATTACTTAAAACATTATCCAGATCATACACAGTATTGATCTTACCAGACAAAACACTAACAAATGTTGGTTCATTTGAAAACTGACGTATCACAGTAGGGCGTGAATCGTCAATCTCAGAAGCCAACAATATAGGTTTCATCGAATACAATGTATGATTGAATTCAAAATTTAAATCATCTCGCATATATTTTCGTGCCAAACTACTCATGTATGGCCATGCTGATTCAGGCCTAACAGGGCAATTATTACAATTTCCTAATTGCATAGGTGAACAAAAACCTTCACTACGTTCCTGACAATCAAATTTCGGTAACGATTCCTTACAAGTAACATGAGGGGTAAATGTAACAGCAGTAAGTGAATGATAACCAGTCTTACCAAAAGGCATAATAGAAAAGAATGGACCATCCATCACTGTTAATCCTATTTTTTTAAGTTTATCATTTACATCACATAATATAATCTCACACAACTCATATTTAATTTTGAACATCTCGAAACCAAGCATTTTTTGAATTTGGTTCACAGAAGCATAAGTTGCATTCAACACAAATGAAGAACTTACTTTTTTGTCACCAGAGATTGTCAAATGATATTCATCGCCATTATTCTCGATTCTCTTTATCTGTTGAGAATACTTTATCTCAATATTGGGATAATTATCGATTTGCTCTAAATACCATCTAGATAGTATTTTTGCATCATACGTATACTCTTCCGTCAAAAATGCACCATCACAACAGCCTTCTTTAAAATATTGGCGTACAGAAATTTCATCACAGCGTATTTTTGAAGCCTCACAAAATTTCCTAAATTCATTAGCATCACTCCAGGAAAAATCCGAACTTGTAGCATAAACTTGATCAAATTTATTTAGAATACAAAAACCATAATCTTCATTAAAACGTTTAAAATAACCGGCTGATTTTATAGCAGTCGAAAAAGATCTAGGATAGTGATATCCCATGTGTACACGTGCCTGATTAATATATGTAGCACGTTTAAAGGGAACATCTTCATATTCTAAAACCAACACTTTCTCTCCTCTTCTTCCACAAAAGAGTGCTGAATATAAACCATAAAGCCCAGCACCAATTATGATTTTATCATATTGCTGTTTCATATATAGGAGTATTTTATATCTATTATTATTGTTTATCCTTAAGCATTTTTTCAAAAAAACGAGTTGTTGTCTTTCTTTCCATATCATATACCTGTTCTACATATTGCCAATCAATAATATTATCAAGAGGTGAAAAATCATCAAATTGACAAATAGCACGAGCTTTCAGACCAGTGAGAGTAAGCAAATCATAAATTCGCCCTCCAAACTGCTGGGCAGGTATAACACTAATAAAGTCTTTTTGAAAATTTGTACTAAACGCAGTTACATGAAAGGAGTCTGTAACCACTAACGAAGCATAATAGATAGCAGATAAAAGTTTATCTATGGTCGGTATCAATAATGGATACCCTTGTTTACGAATTTCATCGTAACGGTAACACACACGAACAATTTTAAGTTGACAACGGTGTGCGATTTCTTTAAGATAATCATCCATGCCCTCCTCTTTATGTAGTTGATAAACTAGAAGATATTCCTGTTTCACAGGACGACTATGAACAAACTCCTTCCAATATTTACTTGATAACAATAATGTAGGATCAAGTATTCGATGAACCCGCTTTAAGCCCAAGCTATGACATATATTCACTCCACTACTTTCTCTGCAAGTAATATAATCGTATCGATTAAGTAATCGACGTACTTCATCTATTTCCCAATCATCAAGTAGTTCTTTTCCAAATGATGACGAAAACGATATACGTTTCTTACCTTCAGGGACAAAATCTAGAAAAAAATGTGACAAAGTGCCACTATTTAACGTACTATTCCAAACTTGATCACTACCTGTACAATAGATATCAGCTTGAGGTATATGGTCATAAAAATCAGCATTAGTAATATATTCTCTCTTCGAGATATTAAGATTTCTAACACAGAATATTCCGAACATTCTTTTCCAATGAATTACCGTAGGTAGTAAAACTAACGATTTCAGAATCGATTTCAAAAATGGATCATCCTTACAAGTATAACATAGATAATTACCTATACTACGAAAATCATTACGTTTATAGTTTATAAACTCTACTGTATAACCTAGCTGTTCAAAAAAAGACTGGGTAGCAAGCGCTTGTAATACACTACCATAATTCCAAACGCCATGTAAAGTAATAACTTCAATCTTCATATTTTTTCATCCTATTTACTATATAACTATACAGCTTTGAGGGGTGTTTAAGTATATTTATCAAGTTATTCAATTTCAATGGTAGTTTAATCGCAGAAGCTACATCATTAATCGTTGCATTTTTATCCATAAGCACAGCCATTGCCTTATTATAAATATAGCCTCTTTGAGGACAAGTCTTCATTTGTCCTTCTGTAACTATTTCTAACGGGTGTTCAACCAGTGTACAATTACACCATTTCAACAATTCATCTCCTTTACTAGTAAAAGTCAAAACAGCACTTACGCCTTCTTCATTCTGAGAATATGTTTTTCCCCAAAGATCACCGATACGAATATCAGCCGAAGACTGTAAGTTTTTATATTTACAATCAGTGTAGCAAGCTTTACCAAGACATACATCACTCAAAAATAAACGATAAAAGTTATCACCTTGTGACAACCGAGAATAAAAAAAACGCTCTCTTTTATATTTTAAAACATAATTATCACCTCCATTGGCATTTTCTTTATTAAACTCACCCTCTATAGCCATAGCCCACGAATCATGCCAACCCGTCTGTTTGTTGCGCCAAGATACATAAGTTAATTTACCAATCTTTTTTTCTACGTCAGTTATATACTTTCGCCACATCAGCATAGATGGAACACCATGACAAAAAAAATCCATCAGTAGAAAATTATCCTCCATATGAAATTTACGAATATAACGACGAAATGAATCTATTTGACATGGAGTACCCGTAACGAGATATTTCTGCTTACGATTAATGGAACGAAAACCTTCAATTGTATAACTCTGTATATATTTACTACCTATCGAAGGTCGTAATTCATCAATAGTAGTAGCAATATAGTGTTCAGCACGAGCAAGCTCAGTATTATAACGCACTCCGCAAACATGATAACCTTTACCTATTAAAGTACGCCCTAATTCAAAACCAATCCCCCCACTACTACACTCACTACGTATTATAGAATCATTACTCCATGCAGCATAAGATTTAGGTGTTCCATATTGTAAACTCAACTCTTTATGAGTGTAAGCACACACTTCACAACAAAGTCCACAATCTAAGCAATCAGTAATATCAGTAATACTAGGCTCATAAAACCCCTCGTTATTCAATTCAATATTAATAATTCTTTTAGGACAGGCTATAACACAAAGGCCACAGCCATAACAATTCCTTATATATTGTATATTCATAATATTACTTTCATTTATTATGTAAACAATGAACTAACAATCTCTTTAACAACACCCTCGTATTTATAAATAAATTTACAGTTTTATTCCTTCGCCTAATATTCCAACTTTCAGTTCCCAAGCTCTTTGAACTCATTCCTCCTATTGTAAAAACAGCAAAGTCAATATCAACATATTTAAATATATATTGTTTCAAATATGCTCTAACCAATATATCATAATCAGCACATAATTTATATCGCTCATCAAATCCTTTCAGATCTTCTATTACTTTTCTTCGCATAATAACAGCTTGATGACTTGTATTATTCCTCCTAAGAAATGAAGGATCACTATGAGATTTTACGACTTCTATTTTTCCTTGGGAGCTCTTCAAGTAATTACCATAAATAACATCCCAATCATCTATCTTATTTCCAAAAATATTATCAAAAGTATTTGGCAGGATTTCATCATCAGCACCTAAGTAATAAACCCATTCTCCCTTAGCCATTTTCCAACCCTTATTAAAAGCATTATATACTCCTTCATCCGGTTCCGAAAGCCAACGAAATCGCAAATCTTTATCTGAAAATTTTTTAATAATATCTACTGTATTATCTTTTGATTCCCCGTCAACCACAATACATTCCCAATTTGAAAAAGTTTGGTTACATACACTATTCAATGCCACATACAACGTCTTTGATGCATTATATGTTGCAATAATAATCGAAACCTTTATCATTTTTATAAAAGAATTTATATCTATACTCCAACATTCGGTTAAATAAATCTATTTACTTATACTATCATCAGATGGCATTTTTTGTTTCAATCTCTCAAAGTCAAGAAAAATGACAGAGTTTTCCTTTAACCAATCTATATCTTTATCCCACCAATGAATAGACAATAAATATTTGATATCTTCCCCTGAATATCTATATCTCATCACTCTAGCTGGTATTCCACCTACAATAGCATAAGGTGGTATGTCTTTTGTTACAACAGCTCCTGCTAGCACTATAGCCCCATCTCCTATTTTTACTCCACCTATAATATAAACTCCATAACCAATCCAACAATCATTTCCAATAATCACAGGATACTGTTTTTCCGCATATCTAAATTCATCTATTTGTTTATGTGTAACAAAAGAATATCCATTCTGTTTGTATAAAGAAAAAAAAACAGGAGAAGTAGATACGTAAGGATATGTATAAGGATGAACACCTTGTACAACTGCACAGTGTGAAGCTATTGAAGTATAACGTCCTATTTTTCCCTTAATAATTGAATTTCCAGCAATATATGATCCCCTACCAATATATCCGTCAAAAATGACATTTGGATAAATTTTATTCATTCCCTCAAATTGAGATTTATAAGAAATATCACAATTATAGCCAAATGACAATTTTCCTCTCCATTTATATTTAAGTAGAAGATATTTAATAAAATGTTTTACATATGAATATAACATGAACATCTATTTTAACCAAATCCCTTTAGCCGTTCCATTTACAATTCGCATCAATTGAATTTTTCCAACAAATGTCAATACCACAAGTACTGCAGTAGGTATCAACAATACACCTTCCACTCCCCATAAGCTACAAAAAAAATTGATTAACGGTATAGCAATAATTGCAAAAGCCACATTCACTATTAATTGAAGGCGAACTTTACTAGTACCGTTAATCAATATCATATAAAGATTTGCACTAGTATAAAATAAAATAAAAAATGCCATACACATAGATAATGAAAAAGGAACCACAACCGATTCGCCAATCCACCATTTATATAAAAAACTAGAGCATATTACCATCATTAGTAAAGCAGGAATGCACAACAACCATAATAATTCTAATTTTCGTATTATTCTTTGCATCCAATTATAATCTTTCTTCACATAAGCATCGGTAAATGCAGACCAAAAAGGAGTAAGAATTATAACAAACAGCATATTTAGTACATTGAAATATTTATATGCTATATTATATTGTGTAACCACTTCTGGCCCTTCTATCCTTGACAAAATAATATTAATAAACTGATAAATGAATAACATAGAAATCATAATGACAAAAAACTGCCCCCCCAACCCTAAAATTTTTTTAGTCAATGAAAAACGGATACAATGTACGGACGGAGCCACTTCCCGATATTTCTTACTCCTAAACATAATAATAGAAACTATAATGAGTAACAAACAAGGTATCCCCGAAAAAGTTATTGCTAAAGTAGTCAAACTCCCTTGTGTTTTTTTCGTCAATATATAGATACAAACAAAAGAAAGTATCTGTCCTCCCGTTTGTATCAAAGAAGCCAATGCTGTTTTTTGATCTGCTAACAGCATTGTAGTAAATATACTTGCTACAATATTCAAACAAAAGAAACAAACTAATACCCCAAAAACTAGATGTAATTCATCATTATAAATTGGAGATATATTCAAAATATTACTCCAATTCAAAAAATTGTTCACTATCAAAGCTATTAATAATATAAAAGAAAATAATAAAAATAGTACAGTGTACGTTGTACTAATATATTCCCTTGCTAATTTTATATCATCTTTCGCCTTTGCTTCAGCAAAACGATTACGAAAACCATGCGCAAAGCCTAAATCAAAATAAGACAACCAAGCAATAATAGAACTTAATGTCAGCCAAATGCCATATTTTGTAGGATTAATATAATTGATAGTCAACGGTACAACTTGCAACGAAATCAAAATGCTAATACACTTCAACACTAATGACCCAGCAATATTCTTTTTCACGGCAATGCTTCGTGTACATCCATTAGTAAAATAAGAATAAAATTTTATTAAGCGTATTTTCATTTATAATTTTTTTAAGAATTGCATCTTTTATAAGAAACAAAATTGAGTTGTTATTTATTTAAATATCTCATTTTTCTACTATTAAATAATAGAATGTATTTTAAGCTTACTCAATTACTTCCTCTATTTTCCATTAATATGCATTTTTCTCCCCTACAATCACATTTGCTATAGTTTTATAAATGATATATAAATCAAGCAACAGTGTCCAATGCTCCATATACCAGATATCAGACTGAACACGACCTTCCATTTGAGACAGTTCTTTCGTTTCACCACGAAAGCCATGGGTTTGTGCCCAACCTGTTACACCAGGTTTGATAAAATGACGCACCATATATTTATCAATCAATCGAGCATAAGTCTCTGTGTGAGCCAACATGTGAGGACGAGGTCCAACTATAGACATCTCACCTTTAAAGACATTAATAAATTGTGGAAGTTCATCTATATTAGAACGTCGAAGGAAATTTCCAAATTTAGTTTTTCGGGGATCATCAACTGTTGCCTGTTTTTTGTCCGCTTCATCATTTACTCTCATAGAGCGAAATTTATAGCATTTGAATTCTCTGCCATTCAATCCTGTCCTCATTTGTTTGAAGAATACAGGGCCGGGAGAAGTCAATTTTATGATAGTTCCCACAATTAGATAAATAACAGGAAAAACAGTAACCAAAAAAATACCGGATAACACAATATCAAATAGCCGTTTCAAAAAACGATTCTCTACTTTACTTAAAGGTTCATATCTCAAATTCAAAATTGGCATATTACCTATCATACTATGCCAGATACGTTGAGGAAATCCCTTACAAACATTGGGAACACCATGAAAATAAAGCAAATGGTTCTCGCAATAGTTTATAATAGGAACATTATAATGTCCCTCATCCATTGCCAAAGAACAGAATACATGTTTTACGGATGTTTTTCCGGACATGAAACCGGCAAAATTGTCCGGATTGCCAAGATAACGGCATTGAGAGGAAAAAGTATCATTCGGGGTAACATCAAAATAACCGACAACTTCATAAATGGCAGCCAAAGAACTCTCCATTTCCTCATATAATGTACGCATATTATCTCCTCCACCGATAAAAACAGCATAGCTTTTATGTTTACCTTTCGCACAATAATCAATCAGCAAACGACGGATAATAATGCGGTAAACACTTAATACAACAAAAAGGATAAAAAAATAGATAATAAAAAATAGAGGAGAGATCATGGAGATTCCACTAAAAGCCATGATACATGCCCAAAAAACCGAAAAGATAATAATATTCTTCAGCACACGTACCACAAGCTGATCAGCACGAATCGCCCGGCTATTCCATGCTCTACCCCGGGACGCCGAGCATGCCAAATAACAGAGACTTAACGAAGTCATCATCCATGAAACTTTGCAGGAAAAAGGTAAAGAAACAAATGTTTCTTCCCAAAAGAAAAGGAGAAAGAACAAACACAAGTTCAGAATAATCAAATCTCCCAATACTGCAATAAACTCTACAACTTTATTTATTTGACTGGTTGTTGATACCATATCACATTAAATATTGATTTTAGGCACAAATTTCTTTGAATTTATTCAAAATACCTTCTCCTAATAACTTCCAAGAGATAACAATACAAACTGATAGGAAAATAAAAGCTAGAACATATACTTTTCTACTAGTTCCCGAAGGGTTTAATGGTACCACCGCAGGCTCTACAATGGCAAAAACAGGTTTCTCTTCCTGAACTTTGGCTCTGGCTACCTGAAGCTGGTTGGCTACCTGACCATACACTTGGTAGGCAAGACTCATGTCATTCTGCAAGCGTTCCTGTTCGGCACGAACACTCTGTAAAATGACATTGTCATGAGAATCCATATAGTCGGCATATTTCTTCTGAGCATCGTAATATTCCTGCTGGCGTTCTTTAAACAATTTATCTAAATAGAGACAATCTTCTTTTGCTTTGGAGGTACGATAATCTATTATATATTCCTGCAATTTCCTTACGACAGAATCAGCTACTACTGCGGCAACCTTGGGATTCTGTAAAGTCACAGAAACTGTAGTCATTGAGGTTTTCTTATCTACAGAGGCAGTAATCTTTTTCTTGAGTAATTCGATCTTTTTCGATTCTTTCTTGGATAATTCAATAGCTCCCTGATTTACTCTAACCGAAGTTATTGAATCTTTATCTTCTGCTGTAAATAATGATTTTACTCCACCGATTACCATACCTGGAACTCCGATTATATAGCCCCACCAAGGAGAAGATTCTTCATCCAAATAAACATTTAAAGTCATAGTTCCACCTTTCAATGCAGGAATTTTCATAGTGGAAAGTTCCAACAAGAAAGGAGTAGAAGAAACAATATCAGCGGACAAAGAAGCATTCAAGGCATCGGTGCCTTCATTCATAGAAACTCCACTTCCCAAAAAAGAAGCGGCCAAACCGGATAAACCACTGCCTTTTGTATTTCCCATTTCAGGGGAAAGGGTTACTTCAACTGTATATTGTTTGGGAATACTTATAGCTACAATGATACCTATAACCAAGCCAATACCGGCAGCTTTGTAAATTGTCTTACGAATGCCTATAATCTTACGAAGAATACCTATTAAATCGATTTCGATTTCTTCATCATTATGATTATTCTGTTTCTGCTTTATGTCTTTTTCTGGTGTCTGTTCTATCATAGCGAGTTAAGATATAATCGTTATTTCTTGATTAAATTGGCAATAGAAGCAATCATCAACCCCAATGAACTAAAAGAGGTAGCATAACCTAATATATCACCCATATTAGTCCGTTTCTTAGCCTTACTGGGAATTATAATCTCACAACCGGGTTCAACCTGTTTCTTGCCACTACCCTTCACCTTAGTCACCTGACCATTCATATAAACAATGAACTTCTTAC
>OGYN01000498.1_pt1 | contig 36516 bp, 33 predicted proteins | sample 1576551 | NCBI WGS metagenome assembly OGYN01 (sample SAMEA3541589, study PRJEB24748) | human gut metagenome | biome: human gut; feature: human-associated habitat; material: faeces | place: China | collected 2012 | reverse complement strand
GCCGCTCAGATCGCATCACTGTGCGATGGCGCAGCTCTGGTAGTCAGAGCAGGTGAGACATCAAGAAGTCTCATCAAACAGTCATTCCAGCAGCTTGACCAGGTAGGTTGTACGCTGCTTGGAGTCATACTCAACAGAGCCCAGACAACGGGGAGAGCATACAAGAAATACTACGGCAAGTATGGCAAATACTATAGCCAGTACGGCTATGGTTATGGCACTTACGGCAAAGAGGCTGCAGCCTCCAGCGACAGCACCCCGTCAAAATAATTCACTTTGGATATAACGCCATGTATAGTGGCGTGCAGGGCGTTTTATCATATATTCAATACAATAGAACTTTTTTGGAAGGAGGAATTTATTGTGAAGAATTTAAAGAAGCTTTTGGCTATAGTTGTATGTATCGCAATGATGGTGCCAACAGTTGCATTTGCAGCTACATCATCACCAACTAAGGTAAACGTTAAGTCTGCTACAGCAAAGTCTCTTACATACAATGCAAAGAGCCAGACAACAACAATTGTTGTTAACGGTAAGACACTTACCCTGAACAAGGATTTTAAAGTCGTTTCAGGAAGCCTTAAGGCAACAAAGGCTGGTACATACACAGTTAAGATCAAGGGAATAGGAAACTATTCAGGCGATACAACAGTTAAGTACACAGTTAACGCACAGCAGAGCTACAAGGCTACTGCTGCTGCAAAGACATACAATGCTAAGAATCAGACAACCAAGGTTACAGTTAAGTATGGTAACACAGTTCTCAAGAGAGGTACTGATTACAAGATTACTGGTGTAACTAGGGCTAAGAACGCTGGCAAGTATAAGGTTACCGTAAAGGGTATCAACAACTACAAGGGTACAAAGACAATTTACTACACAATTAACAAGGCTGCTCAGAAGTCTGTTAAGGTTAAGGTAAATGCTTCTAAGAAGAAGATCACTGTATCTGGTGTTAAGGCAAAGGCAAAGGTTACTTACAAGTCAGCCAATAAGAAGGTCAAGGTTAAGAATGGCAAGATTACTGTTGGTAAGGGTGTCAAGAAGGGCACAAAGGTAAGAATCACTGTTAAGGTTGCTGCAACAAAGAACTACAAGGCATACAGCAAGTCAATTATTTACAAGGTTAAATAATCATCCTGCTATGTTAAATAGTTCCAAGCCCTAGCCGGTGGCGCAAAACGAATGTCCATGCCACAGGACGTTCCGCGCCGCCGGTGTGGGTGATAAATAACAGACCGTTTAATGTGTATCATGGTTTACAGATGAAAAGGTTCAGCCGACAATCACACGGGCTGAGTCATTTCATGTATGAATCAACAGACTGGGTCATGCGGGCACAAATATGACCCTGACGACAGAGGATGAGGAGAGAAAATTATGTATCAGAAAGGCGCAAAAGGCTGGCTGAAGCACTTTGACTTCATGCTGCTTGATCTAATAGTGCTGCAGTTATCGTTTGTTGTGGCATTCCATATCAGACACGGCATGGTAAATCCGTACGCGAGCAGAGATTATCTGGCACTGGCTATCATCACAGAGCTTGCGGATATAGTAGCCATGATATTTCTAAATACATATGAGGGTGTACTCAGAAGAGGACATTTCAAGGAATTCGTATCCAGTTTCAAGAATGGTTTCGTGATAGTCGCACTGCTCCTTCTGTATGTGTTTGTCCTCAAGGATACATCTATATATTCCAGGACGACCATCATGCTCATGTGGGTCATATATGTATATGCCACATTTGCAGTGAGGAGTCTGTGGAAGAAACATCTCGAGAAATACGCAGAGCAGGGCAAGGGCAAGAAACTCCTGGTCATGACCACCAGACATATAGCAGATGATGTGGTGGCAGGACTCAAGGAGAAGAATTATTCCGGGTTTGATATAGTAGGAGTCATGGTGATAGATGCCAATCTCGTCGGTCAGGAGATCCAGGGAGTGCCGGTGGTGGCGGATTACAACAGCGCAGTTGATTATGTGAGAACTGCATGGGTGGACGAGATATATGTGGATGTGCGCGGAGCATACGGATATGCGAACACCCTGATAGAGGCATTTGTCGAGGGCGGCATCACGGTTCACATGTGCATATCATCCATCGTGAAGACCCACGGCGACAAGCAGCTCATCCAGAAGATAAATGGTGAGACCGTGGTCACGACCATGATGAACTACGCAACACCGAAGCAGATGCTGCTCAAGAGAACGGCAGATATAATAGGCGGTCTGGTGGGAAGCATATTCACGCTCATCCTCACAATATTTATAGGACCTATCATATACATCAAGTCTCCGGGACCAATCTTCTTCAAGCAGGACAGAGTGGGAATGAACGGCAAGATATTCAAGATGTACAAGTTCCGAAGCATGTACATGGACGCTGAGGAGCGCAAGAAGGAACTCATGGAGCAGAACACCATGAGCGATTCGAAGATGTTCAAGATGGACTTCGACCCGAGAGTCATAGGCAACAAGATCCTGCCGGACGGCACCAAGAAGAAGGGGATAGGTCAGTATATCAGAGACTTCTCCATAGATGAGTTCCCACAGTTCTTCAATGTGCTTAAAGGGGATCTCTCACTGGTTGGAACAAGACCGCCTCTCATCTCAGAGGTGGAGCAGTATGAGATGCACCACAAGAGCAGACTTGCTACGAAACCTGGAATCACCGGAATGTGGCAGGTGAGCGGCCGAAGTGACATCACGGACTTCGAGGAGGTCGTGAGACTGGATACGGAGTATATAGAGAACTGGAGCTTTGGGCTTGATGTGAGGATAGTGCTGAAGACTATCAAGGTTGTGCTTGGTAGGGAAGGATCGAAGTAGAGGAGGAAGATAGATGAAAGGAATCATACTCGCCGGAGGCTCCGGCACAAGATTGTACCCACTTACGATGGTGACGAGCAAACAGCTCCTGCCGATATATGACAAGCCGATGATATATTATCCATTGTCGGTGCTTATGAACGCGGGAATAAGGGAGATCCTAATCATCTCAACTCCAGCGGATACGCCGAGATTTGAAGAACTTCTTGGTGATGGACATCAGTTCGGAATAGAACTTTCATATGCAGTACAGCCATCACCTGACGGACTTGCGCAAGCGTTCATAATCGGTGCGGATTTCATCGGAGATGACAGTGTGGCGATGGTGCTGGGAGATAACATATTCGCGGGTCACGGACTCAAGAAGAGACTCAATGAAGCTGTGGCAAATGCTGAAGGTGGCAAGGGTGCTACAGTGTTCGGATATTATGTGGACGACCCGGAGAGGTTTGGCATAGTTGAGTTTGATGAGAACGGCAAGGCCATATCCATAGAGGAGAAACCGGAGAAGCCGAAGAGCAACTACTGTGTGACAGGACTTTACTTCTATGACAACAGGGTTGTGGAGTATGCAAAGGGGCTTAAGCCATCAGCAAGAGGTGAGCTAGAGATCACAGACCTGAACAGGATATATCTTGAAAATGGAGATCTGAATGTAGAGCTCCTCGGACAGGGCTTCACATGGCTTGATACAGGAACACATGAGAGTCTGGTGGATGCTACCAATTTCGTAAAGACTGTGGAGCAGCATCAGCATAGAAAGATAGCATGCCTTGAGGAGATAGCATACTTGAATGGATGGATCAGCAGGGAAGAAGTGCTTGAGGTATATGAGGTGCTGAAGAAGAATCAGTATGGACAATATCTTAAAGATGTCCTTGATGGCAAGTATCAGGAGCATCTTTATTAGAATATAGATACATTGAGCATTTGCTCATGTACAAAGATAGAAAAAGAAGTAAGAGGCAAATGCGAGGAGGAGAATTATGACAATTATAGTAACAGGTGGAGCTGGATTTATAGGAAGCAACTTCGTATTCCACATGCTTAAGAAGTATCCGGATTATAGAATCATATGTCTTGACAAGCTTACATATGCTGGCAATCTGTCAACACTTGAGCCGGTGATGGACAATCCAAACTTCAGATTCGTGAAGCTTGATATATGTGATAGAGAGGGCGTATATAAGTTATTCGAAGAGGAACATCCAGATATGGTAGTGAACTTCGCTGCTGAGTCTCATGTGGACAGATCCATAGAGAACCCAGAGATATTCCTTCAGACAAATATCATAGGAACAGCAACACTGATGGACGCATGTAGGAAGTATGGTATACAGAGATATCACCAAGTAAGTACCGATGAGGTATATGGAGACCTTCCACTTGACAGACCGGATCTCTTCTTCACAGAGGAGACTCCAATACATACAAGCTCACCATACAGCAGCTCCAAGGCTGGGGCAGATCTGCTTGTTCTAGCTTATCACAGAACGTATGGACTTCCAGTTACCATCAGCAGATGTTCCAACAATTATGGACCGTATCACTTCCCTGAGAAGCTTATACCACTTATGATTGCAAATGCGTTGGCAGACAAGCCACTTCCAGTATATGGAGAGGGATTAAACGTGCGCGACTGGCTCTATGTGGAGGATCACTGTAAAGCAATAGACCTTATCATCCATAAAGGAAGAGTTGGTGAGGTCTACAACGTAGGTGGACACAATGAGAAGAAGAATATAGATATAGTGAAGATCATCTGTAAGGAGCTTGGCAAGCCAGAAAGCCTTATCACCCATGTGGGAGACAGGAAGGGACATGACATGAGATATGCCATAGATCCTACAAAGATCCACAACGAGCTTGGATGGCTTCCAGAGACGAAGTTCGAGGACGGAATCAAGAAGACGATACAGTGGTATCTGGACAATCGTGAGTGGTGGGAGACCATTATATCAGGTGAGTACCAGAACTACTATGAGATGATGTATAGTAATAGATAATTGACTTATATTCATATTACAATACCACCGCAGAGCGTATATGCAATATGAACAATAAAAGTCAATTATCATGGAGGTTTAGAATGAGATATTTCGTAACTGGTGTTGGTGGCCAGCTGGGGCATGACGTGATGAATGAACTTCTGAATCGTGGATATGAGGGAGTTGGTTCTGATATACAGCCTGCATATAGTGGCGTGGATGACGGTTCACCAGTGACTAAGGCAAATTATGTGCAGCTTGACATCACAGACAAGGCTGCTGTAGAAAAGATAATAACAGAGATCAAGCCGGATGCAGTTATCCACTGTGCGGCGTGGACTGCGGTGGATGCTGCAGAAGATGAAGAGAATATAGACAGGGTTCGTGCCATCAATGCCGGTGGAACAAGGAATATTGCAGAGGTGTGTAAATCACTTGACTGTAAGATGACATATACCAGCACGGATTATGTGTTTGATGGGCAGGGAGATACACCATGGGAGCCTGACTGTAAGGACTATGCTCCTCTCAATGTGTATGGACAGACAAAGCTTGAGGGTGAACTTGCGGTATCTGAATTGCTTGATAAGTACTTCATAGTGAGAATAGCTTGGGTGTTCGGTCTCAATGGAAAGAACTTCATCAAGACAATGCTCTCTGTAGGTAAAACTCATGATGAGGTGAGAGTAGTATGTGACCAGATAGGAACACCTACTTATACACTGGACCTTGCAAGACTTCTTGTGGATATGAATGAGACTGAGAAGTATGGCTACTATCATGCAACCAATGAAGGTGGATATATCAGCTGGTATGATTTTACATGTGAGATATATAGACAGGCTGGATACAGCACAAAGGTGACACCTGTTACAACAGATGAGTACGGACTTTCAAAAGCGGCAAGGCCGTACAACAGCAGACTTGACAAGAAGAAACTTGCAGAGGCTGGGTTTACGCCACTTCCTACATGGCAGGATGCACTTAGCAGGTATATTAAAAAATTATCATGAGGAGGGACCCGCGTTAGCGGGAGGAGTCCTGATGATTACGCAGACGCCACGCGCAAGCGTCTTAAATGCGTCTGCTCCATAACAGAGTATTAAGAATAAGAGGTATAGATACAATGGGACAGATAAAGGTTGAAAAGAATGTAGGCGGTATAGAAGGTCTGTGTGTCATCGAACCGGCAGTACATGGCGACAGCAGAGGATACTTCATGGAGACTTATAATGAGAGAGATATGAAGGAAGCCGGGATAGATGTGAAGTTTGTACAGGACAATCAGTCTATGTCAACCAAGGGTGTTCTCAGAGGGCTTCACTTCCAAAAGAACTATCCGCAGTGTAAGCTGGTAAGAGCTGTGCGTGGAGAAGTGTTCGATGTGGCTGTGGATCTCAGAAGTAATTCTGAAACTTATGGTAAATGGTATGGTGTACGACTTTCCGCTGAGAATAAGAAACAGTTCCTCATACCTGAGGGATTCGCACATGGATTCCTTGTGCTTTCTGATGAGGCAGAGTTCTGTTATAAGGTGAATGATTTCTGGCACCCGAATGATGAAGACGGAATGGCCTGGAATGATCCGGAGATAGGAATTGAGTGGCCAGAGGTTGTTGGTGAGTATAAAGGCAGTGCCAGTGCTGAAGGTTATGCGCTGAAGGATGGTACTAGACTTAATTTGAGTGATAAGGATCAGATGTGGAGTGGTATGAAGGATACGTTTAAATTCTAGGAAAATATAGTGGTTATATATATTTATGCGATTAAAGTCATAGAAATGGAGATCTGACAATGAATATACTCATTTTGGGCGCGGCTGGATTTATAGGAACCAATTTAACCTTCAATCTTTCAAAGAACAAGGATGATAAAATTACACTTGTTGATAAAAACAAAGAGTATTTTGTTAATATAGAAAAAAAATGTCTTAAAAATGTAACTATTAAAGAAGCATCATTGGATGAGAAGATGGATTTTAGTATCCTTGATGGTCAAGATATAGTATATCATCTTGTAAGTTCAAATGTTCCAACAACATCAAATCAGCATATTAGCCTTGATATTCAGGCCAATGTTTTATTTTCATCATATTTATTTGATGCATGTGTTGAACATAGTGTAAAAAAAGTTGTTTTTATTTCCTCTGGAGGAACTGTATATGGTAAAGAGGCAACATGTCCTTTATCAGAGGAAACCCCGACAAATCCCATATCATCTTATGGTATTCAAAAGATAACTATAGAGAAATTATTATATTTATATAATTATATGTATGGTTTAGACTATAGAATTATAAGATTGGCAAATCCGTATGGTCCATATCAACGTCCTAATGGGGTTCTTGGGGCTGTGACGACTTTTACATATAAGGCAATTAAGAGAGAAGAAATTCAGGTATATGGTGATGGTTCTGTTGTACGAGATTATATATATATTGATGATGCTATAAATGCGATAATCAAAGTTGTTAATGGAGAAAACAAGCACCATACATTTAATTTGGGATGTGGTTATGGAACATCTATTAAAGAATTGCTCTTAACGATAGAGAAAGCATTAGGAATAGAACTGAAAATTGTATATAGAGCGGGAAGAACGGTAGATGTTCCTGTTAATTATTTAGATATAAGTAGGTATGAAAAATACTACGGGAAACTAAATCCGATTAGCCTAGAAGAAGGAATTAAAAGAACCGCAAAGTTTATGAAAGAGGAATTATTGTAATGGAAAGAATAGCTGTTATTATGGGCAAGATGCATTCTGGGGGGAAAAAAAATCTGGTCATGGAATATTATAGGCATATAGACAGAAACAAGATCCAGTTTGATTTTATTTGCGATGATGACTCAAATGCTATTCCAACGGAAGAAATAGAAGAATTAGGCGGAAGAGTCTTTATAGTGCCAAGATATCAAAATATATTTGCAAACATACGTGAAATTAAAAGAATATGCAAGGATAATAACTATAAAATTGCACACGGCTATAATGGAACTATGAATGTCTTTGGGTTATATGCAGCATGGCGAGCTGGCGTGAAAGTGCGTATTAATGAGAGTATATCCATGGCGCATAAGGCAGATAAAAAAACAATTCTTAAAAATATTCTAAAACCTTTTTCAAAGTGTTTTTCAACACACTATATGGCAAATGGAGACGTGTGCGGAAAATGGCAGTTTGGAAAGTTATATGATGAAGGAAAAGTAGCTGTTTTTAAAACAGTTATAAATGCCGACGAAAATAGATTTGCCTCGGAACTTAGAGAAAAATGCAGAGAAGAGTTTGGATTAAAGAATAATGTTGTGATTGGACATATTGGCAGATTGACGGCTCAAAAAAATACGCTTTTTATAATTGATATATTTAATGAGATCACTAAACTTGAGGAAAAAGCAAAACTTGTAATTATTGGCGATGGTGATTTGCGAGAAGAAATGCTCTCTAAAATAAAAGATTATGGAATAGATGATAAAGTTCTTTACTTAGGGAGAAGAGAGGATATTAGACAATTTTATAATGCAATGGACTGCTTTTTATTGCCTTCACTATATGAAGGATTGCCAGTTGTTGGTGTTGAGGCTGAATGCTGCGGATTGCCAATGTTTTTTTCAAGTGAAATTCCTAAAGAATCGAGTCCATGTGATGATTTAGGAGAATTTATTTCGTTAGAAAAGGAACCTATGTATTGGGCAGAAAGGGTTATAAATAAGATTGAAAAAATACAAAGAGCAGATCATAGCAAAGAGATAAGGGTTGCAGGATTTGATTCGGTTACAGAAGCAAAAAAGTTACTTACTTATTATGAGGAGTTATTAAAATGAAAAAAGTTCAAGTCTTGTTATCAACATACAATGGTGAAAAATATCTAAAAGAGCAGCTTGATAGCATAATAGCACAAAAAGGTGTAGATGTTCATATTTTGGCCCGAGATGATGGTTCTAAGGATGACACTATAAAAATATTAGAGGGGTATGAAAATATTGATATAATAAAAGGCTCAAATATAGGTGTTTGTAAAAGCTTTTTTGAGTTGATAAATAAATCAGGGGAATATGATTACTATTCATTTGCGGATCAAGATGATGTTTGGGATTGTGATAAGTTGGTAATCGCAATAAATAAATTAGAAAAGTGCAATTCTAAACCAGCAGTTTATGCATCAAATACAAGACTGGTAGATGCAAATTTAACATTTTTAAAATGTGAGGATGATAATCCAAAGACAACTCTAGGGTCGGCGTTTGTAAAAAATTATTGTACGGGATGCACAATGGTGTTTAATAAACAATTGATGAAATATCTTAAAAATAATTTGCCAGAGTATGCTCCGATGCATGATTGGTGGGTTAATTTAGTTTGTTTATCGATTGGTGGAGTTTCTTTATATGATCAAAAGCCTCATATGAATTATCGCCAGCACGGAAATAATGTATTGGGAGCAGAAAAAAATCCAATCTTAAAAGCTCAAAATAGATGGAGTAAGTTTAGAAATGAATCATATCATAGAGATATCATGGCAAAGGAACTTGCTAATAAGTATTCAACCGTAATGACGAGAGAGACCTTAGAAGTAGTCAATGTGTTAGGAGACGAAAAAAGAAGGTTAATAAATATTATAAAAAATAAATGCATTAAAACAGGTTGTTTGTCAGTAGATTTTCTTTTCATAATATTAGTAATCTTTAAGAAAATATAGAAGTAACCAATAATTAAAAGGAGTTTATATACAAGTGATTTGGATAGTGATAATTATTTCAATTATAATGTTTATTCCATTTTATTGTATATTGGGTAAGGAATGGTATGGACCTTATGGATTGTTTTATATACCATTTCTTATTTGCTATATAATAGCAGGTTTAAATTCTAACAAGTGGAATTTTGAGTTGGGAATGAAAACAAGTGGTATTCTTATATTAGGTGAGCTTGCTTTTCTATTAGGTTGTTTAGTTGCAAAAAAAATTGTATGTGTAAAGAGACATGAAAAAACCCAAAGAGTGTTATTTAGTTTAGGGGGAGGGAGCAATAGAGTAAATAACAGAAAATTAGCTTTTTTAGTGTTGTTGGAAACGGTTTTTTTCGCTATATATTTAGTTATGGTATATTTGTGGGGGGTTAGGCATGGATGCTCGGTTATTGAGGCAATTAACCATATTATGTTAAATGGTAAATTTGATGGAGATGGAGATCCGTTGGGGTTGCCATTTTGGTTACAGTTGTTGTTACAAATGAACTATATTGCAGGATATTTTTTTGCATATTTAATTGCAAGAAAAATTCTACTTAAGGAGCATATAAGCACAGTATTATTAATAATAGGTTATGTCGTCTCAATATTAACAAACTTTTTAGGCGGTTCAAGAGGCCCTATCTTAGAAATATTGGCTTCATTGTTGATTAGCTTTGGAATAGTTTACTTTTTTAAAACTGATAGGAAAATATTTTCGATGTCAAAGATAATAAAGGTTGCAATTATAATTGTTATAGTGGGTATTACATTTTTTGCAGTATTACCTTTGATGGGACGAAATCAGACTGCAGTAGATGAAAATGATGTGTTTACACAATACATAGGTTCACAGATATATAATTTGAATTATTATGTTGAAAATATAGATAAACGAAGTACATTTTTCTGTGCAGAAACATTAAAGAGTTTATATAATGATATAGAATCTATATTAGGTATACAATTGGGATATAAAAATGGTATGGTTGGAAACTTTTTTGTCTTTACAAATAAAGGGCATAATTTAGGTAATGTTTTCACGACTTATTATAATTTTTATATAGATTTTGGAATAATTGGAGTTTTTATTTTCACTTTTTTTATAGGATGGATTTCTGAAAAATACTTTATGAGCATAAAATACAACCAAAGTATGGTTAATTATAAGTTAGTTATATATATATATATGGGGGCATCTATAGCTTTCAGCTTTTTTGCATCAAGATTTTTTCAAAATGTGATACAGTTAAAAATGATCTTAAAAGTATTATGGATAATGATAATGTATTTATATTTGGTTGAAGATTCTTACATTAGAGTGAATTTAGGAGGAAAAAGAAAACTGATATTTCACAAGGTTAGACGCGAATAAAGGAGAAAATCGATATATGAAGATTATATGTGTTTTAGTTACATACAATAGAATTGACAAATTAAAGACTGCACTGAAGTCGTATGTCAACCAAACAACCCTGCCAGATAAAATGATAGTAGTAGACAACCATTCAAATGACGGTACAATAGAATTTTTAAATGAATGGTGTGAAATAAATCATGGATTTGAAAAGGAACTAATATTTTTGCCAAATAATACAGGTGGATCTGGTGGTTTTTATACTGGATTAAAGAAAGCTTTAGAATATGATTCTGACTGGATTTATATTTCTGATGATGATGCGTATTTAGATGATGATGTGATAGAGAAAATCAAAAGATATGCAACATCAACAGACGACAACGTAGGGGCGATTTGTGCTACTGTAAAAGAAAATGATGGGTTAGGCTATTATCACAGAAGAGTGATAAAAGAAGGTGTATTGGGAATTAAGGAAAAAAATCTGCCTGATACTGATTATAATAGAAAATGTGTTGAATTATCAACATATTCATTTGTGGGAACAGCAATAAGGACAAGCTCATTGTGGAATATCGGATTACCCAATAAGGACTTTTTCTTGTGGTATGATGATACAGAGCATGGAATTAGAATGGGAAAAAGATATAAAATTTTGTTTTACCCAGACATTGTTGTGAAGCATGATGTTGATAGCGCAAATACAGGTGTAAATTGGAAAAAGTATTATGGATATAGAAATAATTTGTTATCAATAAAGTATAACTATAATATTCGTTATTTTAAAAATAAGATTATGATGTTAAGGATATCTATGTTGAGGGATTACTTAATTCCTGCGCGACGACCACTTATAGAAATGAAAAAGCAGGCAATTAAAGATGCAAAAAATAATAAATTGGGGATATCAGAGGTTTATTATCCAGGAGCGAAACTTTAAAGGAGAATATGATGAAGGTTGTATATGTAGGTGATAATAGAAATCGTGGAAATTTTGGCTGTAGAGCAACGAGCACGGCATTATCACAATTAATTTCTGAGAAAAATGAAATCGTAGGTGTTGTGTCTGGTAAATACACAAACTTTGATAATGGCGAGCTTTTTTTTCACAAAATTTATACAAAGAAATTTTATGAAAAATTAGGAAAAATAAAAAACTGGGATTCATTAAAAACAGGATTTTATCTGTTTGCAAGAATGATAAAAAGACATAAATATTTTTTTAGCAATTTTGATTTTATTGGATATGATTTGGATAAGTCTATAGATAATCTACTTAGATGCTTGCCTGCTAATCCGAATTTAAAGGAATTTGATTTAACGCAATATGATTTTGATGCATTGGTGGTAAACGGTGAAGGTTCGTTTATTTTTGCAACACCGCCATGGAGAGAATGCCTAGTTGAAATGATGTTAATGCATTGGGCTTTAAAAATGGGAAAAAAAGTTTACTATTTAAATGGAATGTTGTCAGATGATCCATATACAGCAACTAATATGAAGACAATTGAGATTGCTAAAGAATTATTTGCAAAATGTGAAGTCGTACAGATTAGAGAATACGAGTCATTGGATTATGCGAAAAAATATTTTTCCAATTCACATATCGAATTGAGACCAGATGCATTATTCACTTGGTATAAATACATAAATGATGGTTTTAATATAAATAATGGTAGGTATTTTATGGGACCGTCAGGTGCTACAGATAGTACATTTAATAGCTATGATTTTACTAAAGAGTATATTTGCGTGGCTGGTTCGTCATCTCTTAGCCTTGAAACAAAGGATAAAGATAAAATAGTAATGACATACTGTAATTTAGTTAATAAATTAAAAACACTAAAAAAGGAAATATACGTTGTTGAGGTTTGTGAAGGGGATTATTTTTTAAGGGAGGTAGCAGAGAAAACAAATACAAAATTGATTCCCATAGACACGCCTATTATTGCAGCAGGAAAAATTTTGGCAAATGCAAGAGCCTTTGTTTCAGGTCGATATCATCCGGCTATTTTAGCCTCATTGGGTGGAACTCCATGTGTATTTATGGCTTCCAATTCACATAAAACAAAAAGTCTTCAGGAATTATTAAAATACGAGAATGTTGTTGAATATCCTGTTTTGCCGTCTGATGAAGAAATTATGAGTATTGTTCAGGACACAAGTATTGTTATCCAAGGTGGAGATGAGTCCAGAGATAAAATTCGGAATAGAGCAAAGGAATTGTGTGATAATGCTCAAACTATAAGTGAATTGATTAAATAAGAGGAATAGATTATGAGAGATAGAAATGGTGAGTTGCTAAAAAGTACGTTGATATTATCAATTGGGCAAATCGTTCCTAAGTTTTTGACCTTTATTATATTACCTATTTTAACAACATATTTGACACAGAGAGATTATGGATTATATGAGCTCACCATAAGTGTTGCAAGTTTTTGTATACCGATGTTTAGTCTCCAGATTCAGCAAGGAGTATTTAGATACCTGATAGAGAATAAAATAAATAAAGAAAATATTATCACAGATAGTTTTTATTTCTTAATATTGATATTCGTAATTTTTTCATTGCCTGTAGTGGGGTGTTGGTACTTATATACAAAAAGTATCTATCTGTCAACAGTTTTTTTTCTTGCATATTTCTTTGAAATGCTATTGACTTGGGCTGGGCAAACAGTGAGAGGGTTAGGAGACAATGTTTCGTACTCGATGGCATATATATGTTATTCAGTATGTTTTTTTGCTGTTTTAGTGTGCGAATTATTATTGAATAAGACACTAAGTATATATAATGTTGTTGCGGTAATGATTATCTCCTATGCCTTATCAGCAGTTTTTTTGCTAGTAAAGGATAAGTTGTACTCATATATATGTTTAGCCAGCTTTGATAAAAAAGTATTGAAGGTATTATTAGCGTATTCCATTCCAATGGTTATAAGCTCTGCTGCTTTGTGGATTGTTAATTTGTCAGATAGATTTTTTGTTTCGGGAATGCTTGGAGTAGAAGTGACTGCGGTATATGCTGTTGCGAATAAAGTTCCTAATTTGTTTAATTCTTTTTATGGCATTTTTAATTTAGCATGGACTGAGAATACATCAAAACTTACAAAGGATGAGAAAAGTTGTGATTATTATTCGCTTTTTTTTAAAAGCTTTTATAATGTTATGGTAGGACTTATGTTGTTACTTATATGTGCAGGTCCAATTATCTTTAAGATTTTAATAAATAGCAAGTATAATAATGCATACTCACTTATGCCTTGGCTATATATAGGTGTTTTTTTTAGTAGTTTAGTATCTTTTTTAGGATCAATTTATATAGGTGAAAAAAGAACAAAAGATGTAGGCGTTTCTTCGGCAGTAGGTGCGGTGATCAATGTGTTAATAAATTTATTTTTTATGAAACAATTTGGTATTATAGTAGCTGCGTTATCTACAATAATATCTTATGCGATTATATTCGTATATAGAGCTATTGATATAAAAAAATATGTCACAATAAAATACAATTTAAAATCTATTGTTGAAGGGCTGATTACAATAATTTTTGTATCTATTTTTAATATGGAATTTTCTATAATAAGATGGATGATATCGCTTATAATTATGATTACTTATAATTGGGTGTTTAATAGAAATACAGTTGTAGCCCTTGGGAAAAAGGTGATGGGTAAGTTTGCTAGGAAGTAGAATAGATGCCTGAGGTGCCAGGTGCAAGTGAACATTCTGTGAATAATGTTAAGCTAAGTTTCATGCGTATATATTTATTTAAATATGCCAGTGCTGTACTAAAACAATTGGGGCAGTTGCGATAGTAACAAATAGTATATATCATTATTTGAGTTTATTTGTAGATAATAAAGATGAACATAAACTTATTACTTACTAATGAGGAGAAAACAAATGGAGACAACTTTACTTATAATGGCGGCAGGAATCGGCTCAAGATTTGGAACCGGAATCAAACAGCTGGAGCCTGTAGATGATGGTCAGCACATTATCATGGATTATTCAATCCATGATGCCATAGAGGCAGGATTTAATCATGTTGTATTTATTATCCGCAAGGATATTGAGAGAGAATTTAGGTCTGTTATAGGTGATCGGATTGTTGCCATTTGCGGGAAATCTGGTGTTACGGTTGATTATGCATTTCAGGATATTGAGGATATTCCCGGGGAGCTGCCGGCAGGCAGAACTAAGCCATGGGGGGACGGGACAGGCCGTGCTTGCTGCTAAAGCCGTGCTGAAGACACCATTTGTCATGATAAATGCTGATGATTATTATGGCAAGGAAGGCTTCAGACTGGTTCATGAGTATCTGGTGAACGGAGGACAGTCGTGTATGGCTGGATTCGTACTTAAGAATACATTGTCTGATAATGGTGGTGTGACCAGAGGCATTTGCAAGATGGACGATCAGAATAATTTGACAGAGGTGGTGGAGACCAAGAATATCGTCAAGACTGTGGATGGTGCAGAGACGGATGGCACAGCCATTGATACGGAGTCTCTGGTGTCCATGAACATGTGGGGACTGACACCGGAATTCTTGGATATGTTGGAGGCAGGATTTGCGGAGTTCTTTGAGACGGAGGTCCCAACTGATCCACTTAAGGCAGAGTTCCTTATTCCTACATTCATAGGAGAGCTTCTGGATGAGAAGAAGATGACGGTTAAGGTCCTCCGGACGGATGATACCTGGTATGGTATGACGTATAAGGAGGATGTTGAGGCTGTTAAGGAGAGCTTTAAGGGGATGATTGAGGACGGCGTGTATGAGAAAGATTTGTTTGGGGATTTGTAGATAGGATGTTTATATGGATGTGATGTGATTGCCAGCCCGGGAGGGCTGGCAATTGGTGGTTATGGGTAATTTCACAGTTCTGTTATGATTTACTATATAACGTTGATTTAAAATGACTATATGTTATAATGCTTAATATTAAAATATGCGACAAAACAAATAGTGCGACGATAATTTTTATTTAAACCAATTGAGGAAAGTAATATAGATACTTTATTTGTATCAATTCTTGGCAAGTAAATAAGAACTATTGGGATGGCTATACAGTAAAGGAAAAGATCTTCGATTGCTGAAAGGAGAAACAAAGACAGTGATGCGTATGGAGTTGGGGCTAATAGGATAGCGATTGATGAACATCATGCAAGACTGTTTGTAAATGCGGCAATGACAATGTCAGATTTTATATTATCTGTTTATATGAAGGAGGCATGACGATATGATTCATAGAGTGACTTGTGATAAATGTGGTTCCATTTCGGAATATGATGATAGATCTATATGGGAGGGCAACCGTGAACGTGAAGAGGTAGAATGCCCTGTGTGTGGGAATATTATTGGGAGCGTTTTTACAGACCTTATACCTGTAGCAAGGCTTATAAGTAAAGGATAAATTATGTATAGAAAAGTAATGTTTTCATTGATGTTGCTGTCATTGATACTATTATCTTTAATTGCATGGAAAGTTGGTGTGTTTACAGCAATTGTAGGCCTACCATTCTTTCCGTTAGTAGAGAAGATTGTTACAAATACTTATTTTTCTGGTGTAGCTTGCAGTATTATTGCTGTTATTATTATTTACAAATGGCAGGTGTTGTATAGCAAGAGAAAGCTGAAGCAGGATTTTAGATGTAACGAATGTATTGAAGGTATATATGATGGCATTGAAGCAGTTAGAAAATATATGCCATTAGTTCCAAAAAAGGAAAAATGGGATAGAGTTTGTGATTATGAAGAATTTCGCAAAAAAAATGCAAAGAAATATATTGACTTCTATGGGGAGCATAAAGGTGACATTTATATTGCAAATTTGACATTATCATACAAGGGCAATGATTTGCTGATTGACTCAATTCAATCATGCTTTTTCATTAACCTTAATTTCAAGTTGTTGGGGATTTTGAATCATGTGAAGAATAGGCTGCCAAATCTCAGAAACAAATACCCTAAAATTGAGAAGCTGGCAAAAGAATACATAGAATCGGCTAGTGAAGACATAATGATACAACTGGGAGAAACGTTGGACTCATACTTTGTAGATGCGAGATGTATGGCAGACTACTGGCAGAAGTTGCTTGATTATTTAGAGTATGATCCGACGTTCGTTAAACTATTTGTAAAAACGTATAATGCACGATATAAATTTGAAGATGATATAAAGTTGCCAGTAACGGTTAGGAATAGTCAGGCTATTGATGTGGAGAGAGAAGTAAAAAAGGCGATTCTAAGATATAAAATTAGAAACTTTTGGAAAAAATAAGAGTGTATAAGCACGATTAAAATAATTTTTACATTTTATAATTTGTGAAAGAGAGAATATAATGAAGCACATTTTACAAGACAATGCACTTGAATCATGGGCAATGGCCATTAAATATAGCAATTTTATTCTAGACGGAAAGGCTACACTACAATATAGAAAACAATTTGTATCATCCTTACACAATGCAGTTGAGCTATTTATCAAACAGTTGATGCTCGATAATAATGATCACAGGGTATGCAGTGTAAGAAAAGGTTGTGCTGCAGATGGCCATCCGGCGGTAGAATTTTATAATGCCGCTGATCTCAATAGTTATTTTGAGAACCTAGCAGATGAAGACATGAAAAAGTTCTATTCGATTGAATTTAATGAGATACAGAGGTTGGTCAAAGAACTATTTAGTGGATATTATGGTGAGCATTCTGACGACAAGATGGTTGTGGATGATTCGATTGCATTATTAGGACGGCTGAGAAACGGAGAAACACATTTCTTCGTTGAAAAGAATAGTTTTCTCACTGATAAGGAATTCCAAAAATTATATAATTTTATGATTGCGTTTAATACAATACTACATTATTATAACTTGCTTCCGTATTGGGGAAAGCCATGGGGAGAATTTGAAAGATTTAAAGTTGGTGAGACAAGCTTACAGAATTTTTCGTATAAGAAAGCCGTTCAACAATCAAAATTCTATCAAAAGTTGAAAGAATATATTTCTGAAGAAGTGTATCCTGCAAATGGAAATACTGCATATGACTATGCTGAAGACATGTACTTTTATTTGCGGAATAAAGATAAAGACATGGATTTTGATGAATTGTGGACCTGTATTGAGATGGCAGTTCATTACGATCTATTATCGTATGAAGATGTTGTTGATGAGTATGATGAACCGGAGATAGGGACCGGGGCGAATGTTTATAGGATGTTTAAACTTAAGTAGCGTAGATTAGAGGATTATACGAGTTTATAGATATATGACATGGGGCTGGAGGTAGAAAAATGATAAAAACAAGAGATTTCCTTGGGGCAAAAACCAAAATGAAAAGTTTGATATCCATAGTTAATGAATATGATTATGAGGATATTTCTAAGGCAATTTATTGTGTATGTGTTTGTGTAAATAATCGTTCAGTTCTGGAATCAACGTTGTCGTTGAACTGGGCATTAGCTGAACATAGCCATAAAGGTAATAAAAAAATAGAAAATTATGATGATTTTAAAAGTTTTTTTAGATCTATTGAAAGCATAATTAAACCTTCTGACTATGATGATGCTTATGTGGAAGACTATGGAGAAGTTTTCATCGAAGTGTTTGGCAAAAAATATTCTGTGATTGTGGGTACTGGTCATAATATGGTATTTGCATGTCTGCAGTTCTTACCAATATTAGCTTGTGAATTAAATAAAAAAGATGAATTAATAAAAGTGATGACGTACAATTCATTTATAATAGATTTCCTTAAAGAATCAAATATTAAAGATGGAAAATATGGAGCTAGATTGGTTCTTCCTTCAGAGGCATTGTTTATCAAAGTAAGTGAACTATTTGACAATCTAGATATAAATACATTAAAAAGTGTTGATAATATACTTAAGTCTGATTACATAGAAAAAAAACATTTCATTGAAACAGAGAGAGGAATAACTCCCTTAGCAAATACATCTTTATTAATGGATTTATATGATTTGTGGTATAAATCTATTCCTGATAAGGCAAAATTAGTTGATAGAATGCTGACCGGAGTTGCATATAATCTTTCAAAATTGGAAACAGATGAAACTATAAATTTTCTGTGCCCTGTAGGCTTTTCTAATAGTAGAGAAAAGCCAAATTTTGAATATCAATTTCCATTTGTTTTAGTCTCTTCAAAAGCGATAATATTTGCAGTAAATAAAGATGACTATTCGAATGGAGAATTGAAGAAGGTAATTAATGAGATAATTAGTGCTAAGAATAAGGACTCTTTGTTTTTATTTGAATTATATAGTCGGAGTAAAGATGGAAAATGCAGAGGGATTACTGTTTTGAAATGTTCTGACATTAAGTTTATGATATATGATGCATGGGCCAATCCATCTGAAAAACATATACTCACCAGAACAGGAGACGAAAAATATTATTACTGTACTGCGTTGGATATTGTTTATTATATTTTGTTTATGGATGACATTGATGAATTACTTGACTATTTTTATTTTATAAAAGGTGAAAATAACTCTCAAATACTAGGTCATGGTGGAGATGCATCAACTTTTCTTGCTTGGAAAAATGCAGATCATGTTTTTGAAAAAGGTGCAATAAAGTATAGCTTGATTAATGTTGGCTTTGATACAGAAAATGAATATGTTGTTGATTACTATTGCAAGAAACTAAAGGACTTTCCTTTGGGACGAGGAGATTATATTTTAGACAATCCATTTTCTTGGAAGATTACTCCAAAAGAGAATGGGTTTTATGAATATGTACAAAAAGGTAAAGCAGGATTTGGTGGGCTGTATCGGATATTTCAAAATAATTGTTATTTCTTCTTTCCTCATAATGTTAAATTCTATCCAGATATTAACGAGTATCTAAAATACAAAGATGCTATATTTATGATTGAGGATTTGATTCAACGTATGATGATATCAGTGAAGGATATTATTGAGTCTTGTTCCGAACTTGATGGATGCGCTGTTCAAGTAATGATGATGCCTGAATCATATGCAAGAAAATCGGACCCATCTGGAAGATTATTAGCTCAAGAACGAAGCTATGTGAAAAGTGATTCTATTATTTCAAATAGAAAAATTTGCATTCGATTTGTTCCAATTGTTGATAAGTTATTTGAGGATATCTCAAAAGTAAAAGATAGGACTGTAGAGGTTGTTTTTTTTATGGAGTTAATGCAGCCTTTGAAAAAGTATTGTTCGGATTTTTATTCACAATTAGGGAAACATATGGAAAGTATAAAATCAGAAAAGAAGGAGGTATCTGCTATTAGTTTTAGTGTTGACTATACATGGAAACAAGAGCAAGAATCAATATTCAGAGTTGAAGATAGTGCATACATTGCTGTAAGAAAACATATTGCGGAGGTATGCTATAACGCAGGGATTAGTTCTGGAAGTTATTATGGAAAGCATGCTAATGCAGTAGTAAGGACGATTCAAAAAGAACTTATAGAAGACTTTGAAAAAGAAGTAAGAAAATATGATTATCTAAAATTGTTTGAACGATGTTTAGCGGATTATTCAACTCTTTTACATGAAATTATGATTCATAGGAAGAGATATAATAGTTTCGGTGATATGAAAGACGAAGTCCGTGCTAAAGTATCTCAAGATATAATAAAACAAAGAGAAGAAGCAAAGCATGATTTGAGAACGGTATCATATTTACTAGAAACAACATTGTTTAATAGCAGAAGGGGACATGTTATTTTATCTGCTGAAAATTACCAGTATTTATTAGCATATGCAAATTGGCTAGTTGTTCTTAGTGATAATGCAGATATGTGCTATTTCACTGATGATGAGGTATATATTAAAGTTTCTGGTGAATATATTATTGATGTAGAATCAAATCGAGAATCAGATCAGACTTTAGGCGAAGAGTTGGCTAAAAGAATGTATGATAACCCAGGGCGCTTTGAACGAGATAGGTCAGCTGATGAGAAATTCTTCGAAAAGATAAAACAAGCTTTTGCAAGAGATACAGGAGTTCCATTAGAGGTTTTCCTAAAGTTAATGTTTTATCTTGAAACAGGTGGCAATATTGGAAGTGAACTTTATCACAGAGCAAATACGTTATGTTTTTGGAAAGAAGATATAATAGACGATTATTGTTCTGTTCAGAATGTTTCGAAGAAATTGGCAGAAAAAGCTTTACAGCTACTAAGTATAAATCCAAAAAGACTTAAAACTAAAAATAATAAGACAGATTTTTACTTGCCTATTGGAGATAAAGAAAAACGCTGTGATAGATATGAGGTGAATCCAGTTTATGAATACGATGATATGATTATATATTCACCAGTAGCTATACATTTCTTAAGAGATTATTGGGAAAACAGTTTGTTTGAATTTTGTATGCCATATGAGATAGGACTGCCGTCTACAAAAAATGTCGTGACAGATTGGAAGAGAGTTTATGAAAAGAAAATAGTTTTTGATCTTGAAAACGTATTTAAGGATAATGGATTTATAGTAAGATCAAATTTTGAATTGAAGAATCTTGATAAAAAGAAATATCCTCAGTATCTAGGAGATTATGATTTGTTTGCGGTTAATTTGCAGGCAAAAGAAATATGGATTATAGAGTGTAAAGTTATTGAGAAAGTTGAAACATTTTATGAAATGTATAGGCAACAAAATAGGTTCTTTAAGGAAAATAAGTACGATGAGAAATTTCAGCGTAGAATTGATTTCTTAAATGCAAATTATGCAGAAGTAATAAGGGATTTAAAACTCCCGATTGAAAAGTATAATATAAAACCATATATGTGTGTAAATAAAGTCTTTGTTTCAAGATATAAAAAAATTACGTTTCCAATTTTAAGTTATCAAGAGATGGTTGCAGAAATAGGAAAAGAGAACAGGCTTTTATTATCAAATGAGGTACTGTGAAAAACAAAAATTTTATTGAGAGAAAATTATTTAAGATAGCTTTTGCTTACAGTTAGATGTTGTGCTGTCAGTATATGAGGACAAAAATGAGATAGCTAAAAGAAAGATTAATAGGATGGACAAGATTTTGAAGGATAAAAAATTCATATTTAAAATTTTAAGAGCTTTATTAGTTGTAGTGGTCGTATTTGTACTTATACTAATGCCATTTGCAATCGAAAATATTATCTATAATGAAACGACGTTTTCTTTTTACCATTTGATAAAAGCTGGCAGAGATGTATGGTTCTCTTTTATTGGTTCGTATTTGGGAGCAATCGGAACTGTTTTGTTAGGAGCGTTAGCATTGTGGCAAACGAAAAAGTACAAGAAAGCATCAGACAAAACAGATGAGATATTTAAGATATTGCAAGAAAAAATAAAGGAATTAGTACAGGCAAATACGGATTTGGCAGAGGAAAATAAAAATATTCAAGAGAATATAAAATCGATAGTTGAAAAGAATACAAGTTTTTTAGAAACATCAAATGGTCTACAAGCAGATTTAAAGAAATTAACAGAGTCAAATTCAGAGTTGCAAAACGATATGAAGAATATTATTGAGCATATTCCTGATTTAATTGAAAATAATTCTAAAATTCAGGAGGAAGTATGTGGGGTGATGAAAAATAATAAAGAAATAGTGGATTCATTGTTTAAAATTCAAAAGGCTATATTTTATCCTCATTTAACTGTTCTAAGAATGGCTGAAATAAGTGAATGTGGAAAACTCAGCGAGAAGATGAACTTGGAAGAAGATGCTTTTGCGAATGTAGTTTTTGGATATAGAGATGATCTTAGCTTTGATAATTGGTGTGAACATCTTGAGGGAGAATATGGATATTTTGCGTTCCCTTTGTACAATGATGGCGAGAAATACATAATTTCATTTAATTTTGAACAAATCAAAATTTCAGGGAAAAAGCTTATGAACTCTTTTTTAACACAGTCGGCTGATATTGGACCACATCAAACAGTTTGGTGCGTATTTGCTATTAAAAAAGCATTGTTTGAAGAAGTCTTGGGCGAGCTCACAAATCAAGGCCCTATAGAAATGGACTTTTCCTCTAGTAATACTATTGGGGAGACTTTTATTTGGAGTTCAGAATTATCAGTTACTAAAATAAATGAAGATAATCCCTTCTTTTCATTAAATTATCTTGGAACAACAAAAATTGATTCATTGGATGAATGGAACAATGGATCTTACTAATAATTGGAAGAAATTATTGGTGATAAAATAAGTTTGAATCGGTAGAGACAGACAAATAATATGGGGACTGATCGAAAGAATTTTGTCCATCAAAAGGCGGGTAAGATATCCGCCTTTTTGTATAGGAACAATAGCAAAATATAAAAGATAAGAAAAACTAAAAACTTATTGCGAAAAAGTAAATGTATAATATAATGTTTAATATATACATTTAATGGCAATGCAGTACAGAGAGAAAGCGATATATGTTATTTAATAGCGAAATTTTATTAAGGGGGTATATATGTCTAAAAGTAACGTGAAATTGAGTGATGGTGTGGCGGATAATTTAATGCAAAGTTTGAATAATGAGTTATCGGAAATCGGCAAAACTCTTATAGAACTAATATCAGAGTTCGTGAAAGAGAGAATACGGGATATTGATTTAAGAGAATTGTTTAGCAAGAAAGACGAAGATAAATTACTTAATATATGGTATAGCCAGCTTGTGGAGAAAGGTCTTATCCCAAAAGTGTACGAGGGCTTGCCAGAAGATATGTTAATTCATAATCTTCATCAAGAGGGATATTTACAGGGAATGTATGTAGGATTTGCCCTAGCCTTGATGTCATTAGTAGATAATAATGCCGAAGAGAATTTGATACTTTCGGTTATGGATGATATTCGACTAAATCTTGTATGTCATCAGTATGAAGACAGTTCTGAATTCTTGGATCGATTCAAGAGTGAGAAGTATAATATGGTTAATAGTTTAAGTGATGAAGAAAAATAGGAGGTTGAGGGATTGAATAATATAATACGAAAGAAGTTTTCTGAAATAGATTTACAGGATGCCTTTTTTCTGTCTTTGAGGAATGATTATCCAGGTTTTGATAATTGGTTTAAAGGAAAAAGTGATCAAGAAGCTTATGTGCAATATGAAAATAATAAAATAATTGGATTCTTATTTTTAAAAGTCGAGAAAAATTTAGTAAATGATGTTGTACCTAATATTCATGCAAATAAAATATTAAAAGTAAGTACATTTAAAATAAATGCGCATGGAACTAAGATGGGTGAGCAGTTTATAAAGATAATAATGGATTATGCTGTAAGTGAAGATGTAGATGTATGCTATGTTACTATTTATGAGAAACATCATTCTCTTATTGAACTTGTTCAGCAATTTGGATTTGAATTGTATGGGACAAAAGGAGATGGAATATATAAGGAAAATGTATATTTAAAAGAGATGAGGAAAATTACGGGGAATATAAATAAAGACTTTCCACTTGTTTGTATTAGTACAGCAAAGAAATATTTATTAAGTATTTATCCCAAGTATCATTCTGTTATGTTTCCGGATTCTATTTTAAATACGGAGGATAAAAATATTATAACAGATATTTCTTATACAAATTCTATTCATAAAGTATATGTATGTACAATGGATCAGGTAGAAAATTTGAAATATGGTGACATAGTTGTTTTATATAGAACAGCAGAAACTGGAAGAAGTGCGGAGTATTCTGCAGTTGCGACATCAATATGCGTTGTAGAAGATGTAAAGAAACAGAGCGAATTTGATAGTTTTGATGATTTTTATAGATATGTAAGTAAATATAGCGTTTTTGATGAGGATGACCTTCGGTATTGGTACAATAAAGGTGGGTGCAAAGCCATAAAAATGACATATAATGGTGCTCTTAAAAAGAGAATAGTTCGACATGATTTAATAGGACAAATTGGTTTGGAGCGCAATCAATACTGGGGTTTTTTTGAATTAACAGATGAGGAATTTAATTTGATTGCCAAAAAAGGTGAGGTTGATAAAATATTAGTGCAAACGAACTAATGTTCGATAACGAATTGCAAAATATTGCTTGCTGATGTATAATAAAATTTATAAAAAATGAATGGAGTGAATGTGATGTGCGCAATTTTGTTATCAATAAATCCAGTTCATGTTGAAAATATAATGAATGGCACCAAAGGATATGAATTTAGGAAAAAAGCTTGTAAACGACCGGTTGATAAAATAATAATTTATTCTACTAATCCGATAATGAGGGTTGTAGGTGAAGCAGAAGTGGAAGAGGTATTGATTGATAATCCGGAAATCATATGGAAAAAGACATACAAAAAATCTGGTATTGATAAGAAATTTTTTGATCAGTATTATGAAGATAGAGATCAGGCGGTTGCGTATAAATTGAAAAATGTAATACAGTATACGAAACCAAAGAAATTAAATGAAATCGGCATAAGTAGTGCACCCCAATCTTTTCAGTATATTAAATAGCTGTAAAGCGTTAAGTGTATGAATATAGTACATAGTTAATGCAGAACAAAAAGGAGGATTTAAACAAAATGGCAAAGTGTATATGTTGTGGGAAAACAGGTGCGGATTATCTACATTATAATGGGGGATATGTTTGCGATGATTGTGTTGGGGCATATTTTACATGTCCTGCGTGTGGAAGGGTTTTTGATATAAATGACAGAGAGCATGGGGATAATGGTGGTTTTTGTGCAGAGTGCGTTCCTGATCATTAACAAGAAAGATATCAATTATGATACCAACTGTCAATATTTGATAGTTGGTATTTTTATTTATGGGCTTTAGATTATTGAACATGCACGGCTTAGATAAGTTTAATATAAAAATAAACCGCGGATGAAACAATAAAACATCTACTATGCGTATGATGTTAATAAGTTATATGAATACTCAAGCAGATATTATATAAATTGAGTCTATAGGAAAAAAATGCGTCAAGAAAGGGAAAAAATGAGGCTATACCATAAGATATTTAAAGCTGATCCAAATTTATCAATATATCTTGAGAATCCAGAACCGCTTAAAGACTATGCTGAGGAATTGCTAAACCATTTAACGCATGCTGGCGACATGGAAGACCTTCATCAGGCAAAGGTAGATATTTTAAGAGATTATAGTGACATATATAATTTTGATGTGACAGATGCAGAGTTTCCTGAACCGACAGGCTATTTCGTTGATGCAGAAGAGAAAAGAGCTTTTGTAGAAAAAAGAATTTTACTACATGATATAGTTCTGTATTTAGGTAGTATATATAAAAAATATCACAAGAAAATATATGATACCCATGGTATGTTTCCTGAAATCCGGCTGAAAAATATAGCCATAGATTATACTGAAATATATCAGAAAGCAGTGGAAGACTATAAAAATGCAATTGTCAATGGGATACCTCATGCGGTGACGGCTTCATTTGTGTTGCCATCCCTGATTGAGCGCGGCTTAACACTAGCTTTGCAAAGCAGAATGCTATATAAATGCATTTGCGGATTGCCTGATATAAGCCATTTAAAGGAAGAGGGACTGATTGATGCAGAGGAGGAGAAATATATTGACATTTTTATTCATAATACAGAGGGATTTTGCTTCGATGCCAGAGAAGATCATGTAATGGGAAAGCTGTACACTATCTTTGTTCGTCAGGGCGTATTGGAAGCGTCGGCAGAAAATGAGATGATTCTGACGGGAGTGGGACATAGAAATAGAAGTGGAAGAAAACTTACACGAACTATGGGATCATTGCTAAAAAGTGATTTTGCGAAAAGTGAGTTTTTGCCTGAGTATATGGAACTCATGGATAATATTTTTGTGAAGTTAAATATCAGAAACAGTATCATGCACGGCCTTGGGGAATCATTTGATTACTTGAATATTGGATTAGTGTCTATAATGTTCCAGTTGTTATGGGATATTGGATCGTGCGAGATATTTAAGAATTGAATATACAATAGAGTTTTATTGGAGACAAAAGATGTTTAATTATAAAAACTTGTGTGATTATGAATTTGAAATATTGTGTAAGAATATAATGCAGAAGAAACTGGGAGTTCCCCTTCAGATATTTGCGAGGGGACGAGATGGCGGAATTGATATAACTGATGATACTGTGAGCAAAAATGTTGTTATACAGGTCAAGCATTATATAAACAGCAAATACAGTGATCTTATATCAAGCCTGAAGAAGGAGGTTTCGAAGGTTGCTGAGCTGAAACCGAAGAAATATTATGTGTGCTGTGCATTGGAACTTACCCCTGCAAATAAGACGGAGATTTTCAATTTGTTTGCAAAATACATGGAGGGGTCATCTAATATATTGTCGTTGAACGATATTGATGAGTATCTGCAGGATCCGGCAAATATGGATATAGTGCGCAAGCATTACAAATTGTGGCTTGAATCCGCAAATATATTGGAAGAGATTGATAGCAGAGATATTTTTATAGATTGCGAAACGCTTCTCTACAACATAAAAGAGGAACAGAGAGAATTTGTTGAAACATTGAGCTATAGACAATGCATAGATGTCCTTGAGCGTAATCGTTTGTTGATGATCCTTGGAATGCCGGGAATTGGAAAGACCATGACGACCAAGATGCTTGCTTTGTATTACGCAGCACTGGGTTACCGGATTATTTATACGACAAATGGTGATCTGCAGAGCATAAAGAAAGCTTTGTCAGTTGATAAGGAATCTAAAGAGATTATTCTGTTGGATGATTGCCTTGGACAGTATTACTTCAGAATGAAGGACACCCAGGAAAATGAACTCATGTCTCTGATCAAATATGTGCTGATGCATAAGAACAAGAAACTTATCATGAACTCCAGGGTGACGATATTTCAGCATGCGAAGGAATCTTACATAGAGCTGAACAGTTTTATAGACACGGAGAAAGTGCGGCTTCAGTATATTGATATGGATTCTATGACCATCGAAGACAAGGGCAGGATATTCAAGAATCATTTGTATTTCAGAAATATACAATCGGATTATTATGCTCAGATCCTAAAAAATAATAATTATCGCTGGATAGTCAATCATAGGAATTATACACCGCGTATCATAGAGTATGTTACGCGGCAAAATGTATCCAACAAGATTGCTGCAGATGAATATTGTGATTTTATAAGGAGATGCCTGGATAATCCTACCGAAATATGGAGAGATGAGTTTAACAACAGGCTCAAGGCAGAAGACAGGATTTTTCTTACTTCGCTGTTTTCGTTGACGGACATTGGCGTGGAGGACAAGGTACTGCGCAGAGTATTCAATGCACGTATTTCGAAAAGAGCTGATATAGACACAACCCGAAATGTGTGGGAAGCAGTATTGAAGCGGATGGAGGGAACATTTGTCAAGATTATAGAGAACAAAGGCGTGCGGCAAATTGGAGTTATCAACCCATCTGTAAATGATTTTTTGAAGAATTATCTAGACGAGAATGAACCTGAGGTTGAAGAAATCGGGAGAAACGCCACGGAATATATTCAGATTGTCAGAGGATTCGGTCCGGATATGGCGGATATTGTAAGATCTGGAGACGCATGTAAATACAACTTTGCAAGTGATGTTGAAAAGCAGATTGTCATATTGTCGAATATTTGTGAGTTGGGTATATGCATGGAGCAATACAGAGATATTGTCAGGACATTTGTGGAGTTTTTGCCGTATGCATTTTATAACACTGCAAGTACATTTACAGTAGTGCCTTCTTTGCTTTCAGAGCCTCTGGTATCATATTATGATACACGCAATAACCTGTTAACTGAGGAGGTGGAAGATCTTCTGGATTCGATGGATTTTGATGATTTTTGTGTATTTGAAGAAAATCTGAAGAATAATGGACTGGAACTGTGTGAACTGGTGGACAGTGATGTTGTTCTGGAAAAGCTGGACAAGGCCGTGCGGGATTACATAGATGGATATGACAGATCCGAAAGTTATACAAATCAGGATACATATGAACTTTTTAAGGAGAATACGATATACAACGGAGTGTATCATGAGGTTGATGTAGATAAGGTTGTAAATATTTTAGCGGATTGCGTGCGGGATGATATATATGACGATGTGACAGATAAATTGGCAGTATTTCCCAGGGCAATAACCGATGACATTGATTTATCCAGATATGATATCTGGGCAGATACTGGTGAGATCGAGAGTTATGTGTGCGATGTGCTTGCTGATCCTGGTGACATAGATTATAGCGACATTTATGATGGTGATAGTTCTTATTCGGGGCATTTGGATGGGATGGATGAGTTGGATTTTATATTTGCGGAGTGATCAGAATCTAATGTCGGCTTTACATAAATAACGAAATATGTATAATATTATAAAAATATTAATAATACGAATATAATTGCTATATAATTTATGATATTGCCTATATATTTTTTTAAAAGATTTTTAATATAAAAATAAATGATGGGATTGTAAGAATGAATGAAAAAGGGAGATAGTTGACAGGGAGATAAAGAGAAGGACGGGGTTAACACATGAAAACAGATAGTACGATTTTAAATATAGTTTTAGATGTGACAATAAATATGTCTGCCTTTGTATCGGCATTTAAAACAAAAAATAGGATTGTGAACATTATAATTCGAACCATATATTGTTTTATAATTACCGCACTACCTGTGACATTCATTGCAATGCTGCTTTATGCTATTAGTAAAAAGGAGGGTGTTAATTTTGATTATGTTGTTATATCAGTAGAATTTATTACTATGTTTTTGTGTTTTTATTATATCATTGCGACTAGGAATCGTGATAAACAAATAGAGGAGTATATGCTAGAAATAGCACTCTATCTCGAAGAATTTATAAATGATACTAAAGAAGCAAAAATACGAAAAAAAATAATAATACGAGAACTTGGTAAATTTTTATTTATATTTGCGGTTTTAACAATTGGTGTAGTATATCTTTTGATAAGCCTGAAAACCACAAATGTAAACCTGTATATTATAGCGGCCTTTATGAGCATTATAACCTCATATATATTGTTTGCATACATTACAAAAGATAATGCAATAAGAAATAGAAGAAAAAGATTAATAAAAGTAGTTGTTTCGATTTTTTGGTTGGTTATTGTCTTTATAAGACTGGGACAATATCTTCGTGATATGACTCAATTGGAATTGGTTGATATGTTATTGCTAATGTTTAGCATAGTATTTACCTTTCCTACAATACATGATTGGGTAAGATCTATTCCAGAAAAAATTATAAGACCATATGAAGCAATTGTTTATGAACGAAAAAAAAATGTACAAACAATGTATAATGAACTAAATGAAAAATTTAGTAGTAGGTTTAATAAATTTAGGAAAGATATGGGAGATACACCCAATAGCAAAAAAAATATAATAAGAGTGGTCGTAAAAATAGTTGCATTTGTGGTGCTGTTCGTAGTAATCACAATTTTAATGGCGAAATCGATAAAACAAGAAGATTGGGCAATAAATAAAATAGTTAATTGGCATGATAATCTAGAATCTGATCGTAAGCTGTTAGTAAATAAAATTTATGCGTGCGTTGTAATGGTGGGATTAATGGTTATTGTAATATTGAGGGGAGTAAAAATTTATAGTTTCAAGACATCTAGATTCGAAAAGATAAAATTTGTTATTGAATTAATTATATTAGAATTTGTAATGGGATGTGGTTTGGCTATGATATTGAGTCAATAGAGATAGTCTTGGTTTATAGCTAGTGGTAAGAAAAGAGCAGGATGGAGATGAAAATGGATAAACTTTATATTATCGGAAATGGATTTGATTGTGCGCATGGTCTACCGACTAAATACTCTGACTTTAGAAAATATGTTGTCAGTCAGATACCTGATGGGAGTGATTATTATTATTATTCTGTTCCAGAAAGTATAACTTTGCCGGATGGCGGAGAGAAGTATGAATTAGATGATGTTGTTATGTATATTGTGAAGATACTGGATATGTGCGGAGGGGAAGACTGGTCGGAACTGGAGGCATATTTAGGTGATGCGATATATGATGCATTTTTAGATGAGCTACATGATGTTGATATAGAAAATGACAAACTTTATCATGAAATTTATGCAAATGAGGATTTAGCAACAGATATTCGCGAATCATTTATAGATGTGCAGAGTTTGTTTGCAGAATGGGTAAATGAAGAACTTTCTAGAATTGACTATATGGGAAAGAAAAATAAGGATATTGATAAAATTATTGATAGTAAAGGTTTATATTTATCTTTTAATTATACAATTACTTTAGAAAAGGTATATGGTATAAATGAAAATCAAATATGTCATATACATGGAAGAGTGGGAGATTCCGAAGATAAAATTATCATGGGGCATGGCGATGATGCGCCTATTAAAGATAATTTAACATATTTAGGTGCAGAAATTCCATTTGGAGAATTAAAACGAAAACTTCGAAAAGACACGACTGGGATTATATGTAATCACAAGGATTTTTTTGACAGATTGAGTAATTTGAAAAAAATATATACATATGGATTTTCATTTTCGGATGTAGACATGGTGTATGTAGAAGAGATATGTAGACATATAAATCCCCAAAAAGTTGTATGGTATCTTAATAGTTATGATTGTATAAATAATGCTGATTTTAGAAGCACTTTAGAAAGACTTGGATTTATAGTAGATGAGGAGAGAAATTGGTAGCTGTTGTTGATTAGATAAAACATAATCCAACCTTGAAATACCCCACCCGCTTCTATATAATTAAGATATATTTGTTACGGAAAATGGACGATTCAGCCCGGTTTTACAGGGCTGAAGTTCAATACCAGGGAGGATTTACTATGAGGTTGGTTACAAGATCGGATTTTGATGGACTTGCGTGTGGCGCACTGCTGAAGGAAGCGGGAATTATTGATCATTGGAAGTTTGCGCATCCGAAGGATCTTCAGGACGGATTGATTGAGGTTACGGAGGATGACTGCCTTGCAAATGTGCCATTTGTTGAGGGCTGCGGACTTTGGTTCGATCATCATTCAAGTGAGCATGAGAGATTGGCGCTTGAGGGTAAATACAAGGGGGAGAGTCGTATAACTCCATCGTGCGCTAGAATAATCTATGAGTATTATGGAGGCAGAGAGAGATTTCCGCAGTTTGACGATATGATGGAGGCTGTTGATAAGGTTGATTCAGGTAATCTTACCATCGATGAGGTACAGAATCCAAAGGGATGGATACTTATTGGATTCTTGATGGATCCTAGAACCGGACTTGGAAGATTCAGAAATTTCACCATATCAAACTATCAGCTCATGGAGAAGCTTATAGATGCATGTCGTACCATGACCACTGATGAGATACTTGCCATGCCGGATATACAGGAGAGAATAGTTCTGTATAATGAGCAGACAGAGAAGTTCAAGGAGATGGTCAAGGCACATACCATAGTGGACGGTAATCTTATCATAAGCGATCTTCGCGGAGTGGATCCGATATACACCGGCAATCGTTTCATGATATACAGTATGTATCCTGAACAGAATGTGTCAGCGTGGATAGTAAGCGGACGTGGTGGACAGGGATGTTCGGCAGCAGTTGGATACAGTATCCTGAACCGCACAGCGACCATGGATGTTGGAAGCCTTATGCTCAAGTATGGTGGCGGTGGACACAGGAAGGTTGGTACGTGTCAGTTCAAGGATGACGAGATGGATACAAGACTTCCTCAGATGCTTGAGGAGCTCAAGGCTCAGGCTAATTCATAAGAAATATTGACAAAAAATAACCGAATGATACAAGTTTTAATTCGTATCATTCGGTTATTTTTTATGTTATAAAAATGTTCTTAAAGGTCTTCTTAAAGATTAGTCTCTCTGGAACAGATCTCTTGTGTATACCTTGTCTTTGATGTCGTCGAGGCATGAATTGTACCTGTTGGCGATGACAGCGTCGGACATGGATTTGAATTTGTCTAGGTCATTTACAACTTTGCTTCCGAAGAATGTGGTTCCGTCTTCAAGGGTTGGCTCGTATACAACGACGGTTGCGCCCTTGGCTTTGATACGCTTCATGACACCCTGTATACTGCTCTGGCGGAAGTTGTCGGAGTTGCTCTTCATCGTCAGTCTGTATACACCTATGACACATTCCTTCTCCTGGGCTGCTGAGTAATCCCCGTTATTGTTGTAGTCGTAGTAGCCTGCGATGGAGAGAACGCGGTCTGCGATGAAGTCCTTTCTCGTTCTGTTGCTCTCAACGATGGCGCTCATCATATTCTGAGGCACGTCGTTGTAGTTGGCAAGGAGCTGCTTTGTATCCTTTGGCAGACAGTATCCGCCGTATCCAAATGATGGGTTGTTGTAGTGTGTTCCGATTCTTGGGTCGAGACATACGCCGTTTATGATGTCCTGTGTGTTAAGTCCCTTCATCTCTGCGTATGTGTCAAGCTCGTTGAAGTAGGACACGCGGAGTGCGAGATAGGTATTTGCAAATAACTTTACAGCCTCAGCTTCGGTGAAGCCCATGAACAGAGTGTCTATATCTTCCTTGAGGGCACCCTCCTGAAGCAGTGCGGCAAATGTATGGGATGCCTTAACTATCTTCTCGTCATTCTTGTCTGTGCTGACAATTATCCTTGATGGATAGAGGTTGTCGTACAGTGCCTTTGATTCACGAAGAAACTCTGGGCTGAAAATGATATTTGACGTGTTGTATTTCTTCCTTACGGACTCGGTATATCCAACTGGTATAGTTGATTTGATGACCATGATGGCATCCGGGTTGACCTTGAGGACGAGCTCGATAACGGCCTCAACGGCTGATGTGTCGAAATAGTTCTTGTTGCTGTCGTAGTTTGTCGGAGCAGCTATGATTACGAAATCTGCATCCTTGTATGCTGATTTGCCATCGAGAGTTGCTGTGAGATCAAGCTCCTTCTCGGCGAGATATTTCTCAATATAGTCGTCCTGTATAGGGGATTTCTTGTTGTTGATGAGATCAACCTTTTCAGGGATGATGTCAACTGCCGTTACATGGTTGTGCTGTGCCAGCAGGGTCGCAATGGACAGACCAACGTAACCGGTTCCTGCCACTGCAATGTTCAGTGGGGATGGAGACTCGAGCTTGTGTGCGCCAGCATTGATGAACATTTCTGTGAGGTCGAAGTTCAAAACCTCTGACAAACTTTCGAGCTGCTCTATAGAAGGAACAAAATCCTTCTGCTCTATTCTGGAAATGAGTGCTCTGTTGATACCGGTTGCATCGGCGAGCTGAGCCTGGGTCATACCCTTTTCTTTTCTTCCGTTCATGACAGTGTCGGCGAGACGTGACTGTGATAATTTCTTCATGATCAAAATTCCTTTCTCTGATGAGTATTCTCTATTATTCTTAGAAGTATTATTCAAAACTAGCAACAAATGTTAATATTTATAACATTTACAATGCCATAATACATGTAAAAACGGCATAAATCAAGAGAAAAATGTATTTTAAACATAAAATCATACACAATTAATGTTAATTAAAATAACATGCATAAAACAACTGAAAATATAGTTTATTTCAACGCAACATCGAGTCTTATCGGATTGTGATCGCTGTTTTTAAAATCCAGATCTATGGTCTCTGTGGAGTTGATCTGCAAATTGCTCGATACTATGAATCCGTCGATGACATAATATTGGAAACTCTCGTGGTCGCTTCCTTCGTATGGTTTGTCCAGGGATCGGCATGTCGGAGCTGAGGAATCGGTGATGCAGGTGAAGGAATCTCCAAATTCAGATACATCTATACTTCCTGGTGCCCACAGGTCAGCGGATTGCTGAGGGTATGCGGACAGATTCACATTTGAAAATGTCTGGTTGAAGTCGCCTCCTGCGATAACGTAGTTCCCTGCTGCCGCCTCATTTTGGAGAATGTCGGCGAGCATCCTGGTCTGGGCGGCTTTGCCCTCGCCTGAGTCATAAGCCTCCAGGTGTAGATTTACTATGACGAGTTCGTGTTCACTTCCGGCGATCGGTATTCTGGACACGATCAGGCATCTTTTCAGGTTGCACAGTCTGATCGGATAGGTAAATGGACATGGAAGTTGTATTCTTTCTGCATCCGATACTTCAAATGTGCTGAGAGTCATTATCCCCGATGTCACTCTGCCGATCGGTGGAAGTGGATATGGAACCATGAGTGTTTTGTAGTTGTAGGCGTATGAGCTTGTGTATGACGGCAGCTTTTCCCTCAAAATATCGGCTTCGTTTATCTTGTGGCTTCTGGATGATCGTTCATCGACCTCCTGGAGAAGAAAGATGTCAGCGGCAAGTGAATTCAGCTCTGATGTGATGGCCTCCATATTGTCATTTACCTGCTTTGCGGTGGAAGTGTACACACTGTCTCCTCCGTCCATGAAAAAGTCAGCATTTGCACCGAGGGATCCGTAGCCGAGATTCCACGTCACGATGGATATGGAGTCGCCGACAGATGGTGAAAGCTTGTCTGAGCCGGTTGTATTTTGTCCAAATGTGCTTCCGGATGAGACCTCAAGGGATTCGGAGTCGCCTGGTTTGTATTCTGTTAAAGTGAGAACTCCCACAAATATTATGGCGGCCGCAAGGATCACGCCGAGGACGATACAAGTTATTTTTAGAATCTTTTTTGCTATTATCATGTTGGATATTTCCTGTTCTATATTTGTTCAGCCCGTCCAAATGGTTAGTTGGACTGACATGTAAAGTATATCAGACGCGGTGGGTGTAAACAATGTGTAAAATGACACATGTTGGGAATCGTGGTATAATGTAGCACGCTGATGCGTGCGCAGGTCATCGTGATGACACATGACGACATATGATATAATGTAGCATGCTGATGAGGCGTAGGTCATCGCGCATATGTGAGACGTATGATATAATGAGCAACGAGACATAGTATAGTATAAATTTTTGAGGGGAATTTATGTTTGAACTTATTATAAAAGATATAATGGAGGTCGCGGGCTACCTTCCGATAGGTATTTTGTGTGGGTGCATAGCAGTCGTTACTTATCTCGTGTATACAGTGAGTCCTGCAGGAAAAAAGGTTAGTGCCGGAGGACGTGTGAAGAAGTCAATAGTGTGGTTCCTGCTGGTGGTGTATCTGGCGGTGATGGCAGTTACTGTGTTCCTGTCCAGAGAGCCGGGCTCAAGGCAAGGCATTGACATGATGCTGTTTCAGACGTGGGGAGTGACGCCCCAGGAGCACGCATTTGTCATAGAAAATATATTGCTCTTTGTGCCGTTCGGCGTGCTTTTCCCGCTGGCGGTGGCTGGAAGTAAGAATGGCGATGGCAGGGCGGTAGACAGGTTGTCCAAATGCACTGTACTGTTTGGATTCCTGTGCAGTGTCTGCATAGAGACGGTTCAGCTTATAACGGAGCGCGGTTACTGCCAGCTCGATGATGTAGTTATGAATACCCTCGGAAGCCTTGCGGGATATATTATATTTTTAATTATAAAAACACAATAAAAATCTGATTATCCGCTAAAACACAGTATCTATCAGCATTTTCAAGGAAACAAACACATCAATTTACTACTTATTTACTACTAATGAATGAGCCTTGATACGCAAGTTTTCCTAGATATGCAAAGATATGGTACAGCACATCAGTATTGAAACAAGAAAAA
>OGYN01000495.1_pt1 | contig 36682 bp, 38 predicted proteins | sample 1576551 | NCBI WGS metagenome assembly OGYN01 (sample SAMEA3541589, study PRJEB24748) | human gut metagenome | biome: human gut; feature: human-associated habitat; material: faeces | place: China | collected 2012 | reverse complement strand
TTGTTTCAACTTGAAATACTGGAGCATTATCATTTTGAAAACCATAATAAGTGCGTGCCCATAAGTCGGTACCCCTTTCTGTAAGAATTACAACTTTATCCTCACTAATTTGTACCTGCTTTGGTTGACGTATCCATTTAGGATTGTTTTTCAAAAATTCCATCTTTTTCTCACTTTCTTTTTTATTTTAATAAGCAGCTATATTTAGTGCCTACTTTTCACTGTATTATAATTAGTAATTTTCTTTTGTCTTCTGCAAAGAATGACTCCTATAAGTAGCAACACTGGAAAAATAATTCCTGCCAAAATTCCCATCTTTAGGTTATCCCCAAAAGCTCCTGATACCATTCCAACCAATGTAGGACCTCCTGAACAACCTATATCTCCACCTAATGCCAGCAATGCAAACATGGCTGTTCCCCCTTTGGGCAAAGCTGCTGATGCCTTGCTGAAAGTTCCAGGCCACATGATTCCTACTGAAAGCCCACAGACAGCGCAGGCAATCAGATTTAATAGCGGAATCGAGAATAATGAAATCCCTAAATAGGATAAAATACATAAAAAACTACTATAAATCATAAAGTGTTCCAAATTGATACGGTCACCATACTTACCATAAAACAATCTTGATATTCCCATTAGAACCGCAAATGCCATCGGCCCTGCTAAGTCGCCGGCTGCCTTTGAAATTCCAAGACCTTTTTCTGCAAAAGCAGAGGCCCATTGACTTACTGCTTGCTCACTTGCTCCTGCACATATCATCATAATCAACAAAATCCAAAAAATTTTCATCCGAAACAATTCCTTTAATCCAAGTCCGGTATCTCCATCCTCAAGCAATGGTGCAATGGGAACCTTTGAAAAAACAAAAGCATTTCCAATTGGAATAACCGCCCAAATAATGGCTAATATTTTCCAGTTATCTATACCGGCTACATAAAAGAACACGGTTGATATGAGTACAACTCCGGCGTGTCCCCAGCAATAAAAAGAATGCAACAGGCTCATTGCTTTTTCCTTATTGTCGGATGGGCAAGCCTCAACAACTGGACTGACTAGGACTTCCAAAAGTCCACCACCTACCGCATAGATCATTACAGCAATCAAAATTCCAATAAAGGAAACTGGTAAAATCTCTGGTAAAACTGTAAGAAGGAATAATCCTGCCGCTGCTAGAACATGAGCTATAATCATTGATATCCGATATCCTATTTTATCAACAAATCTGACAGAAAGAAAATCAACCAGTAGTTGTATCCCAAAATTAAAAGTCACTAACAATGTAATTTGGGAAATTGGAATATGATAGCATTTCTGAAAAAACAAAAAAAGCAGTGGTGTAAAATTATTAACGATAGCTTGTACAATATAACCTACAAAACAGGCTGTAATTGTCTTATTATATTGGCTTTTCATTTTGTCCTCCTCTAATAAATGTGATTATATCGTAAACTTTATATCTAGTCATTGTATAAAATCATATATTTATGGTACAATATAACAAATTTTATTATTTATGAGGAAATATAGCATGAAGACTTTTAAGATAACTACAGATGAAACACTACGAGAAACCATCCAGCATGGCAACAATCGTTATCCATTTGCATACTATCCTGATAATATTTGGAAATTTGACTTCCATCGCATTGACTGGCATTGGCATCATGAATTAGAATTTCTTTATACTGCTGAAGGTACTGCGCTCTGCCTTATAGGTACAAGTAAAATAGAACTACATAAAGGTTGCGGCATATTTATCAATAGCGGTGTCCTGCATCGTTTTGAAGCACAAAGCAGTACATTTGCACCTAATATTGTTTTTTCACCAACCCTATTAGCACCCGAAAACAGTCTCATTTACGAAAAATATATTCTTCCTGTGATAAGCTCGTCTGTTCCATATCAAGTTTTCAGTCCATCCAACACATTTGGAAAACAGGTACTACAACTTTTGTCGCAAATTTGTACTATTCAGGAAACTAAGCCGGATAATGAATTATGTACTATACAACTTTTATTTCAGCTTTGGAACATATTGCAAAAAAATATTGACTGGACTTCTGATTCTAACAGTATTCATCGATTAAATCACAAACAAGCAAGATTACAAGCTATGATGCAGTATATTCATGATCACTACATGGAAGAGATTACATTGGAGACGATTGCGGCATCGGCATCTATCAGCAAAAGTGGAGCTTTACACATTTTTCAAACTGGCATCCACTGTTCCCCGGTAGCATATCTAATTCAATACAGACTAGCACAGGCTGCTGAACAACTTTATATCACTCAAAAATCGGTTTCTTCCATTGCAGAAGAAACCGGATTTACAAGTTCCGGCTATTTCTGCCGGAAGTTTAGACAATATTATCATATGAGTCCAAATGAATACAGAAAGAAGAAAACAGAGGAAATTTCTTAATTTCTACTTTCTGTTTTATTAATAATCCCTTTCTTCCCATGATTTTTCCTTTCCAAAAAAATAAAAAGTACTATAAGAAATGACATGGTCTGTGCCACAGTAATCCTTAAAAACATCATTTCAACTGTGCCGGTAGTGCTCTCTATATGAAGCAGATTCACAATCGTATTATTCACAAAATGGTCGGCCATACCCATATACAAATTGCCTTCCATGTATGTAATCATTGCAAGCTTAAGCCCAACCAAAGTTGATGAAACTATAAGCATGACAGCGTTGGCTATCATCCCCTGAAAGCTGCTCTGTCCGTCAATATAGTTCCTTACAGGTCCCACAATATGCCAAACTCCAAAAAATAAAGAACATATACTGGTAACGTTCCAGAATCTCCTGCTATTAAGCATTCGAGGAAACAGACCTCTAAAAAGTCCCTCTTCCATTAGTACATTAATGAAATTGCCAATGATACAGATTAGCATAAAAAGCACACTTGTCTGCTTAGCAATATTAGTATCTACGGCATATGCACTTACATAGAATCTTATACCTGCGTATGTTCTATTTTGCATAAGTATTAATATTTCCACAAAATAGCCTATAGCAAACATGGAAAGCCCAAGTGCCAACCCCTTTACTGCACTTCTAATATAGCCATTTTTTACAAATCCAATATCTGAAAGTGTTACTCCACTTCTTCTTACAACAATTCTTTTTTACTCTGATAAAACCAGCTGCCTCTAAGAGTTTCTCTAACGAGAGTAGATTCTCACTACTTTCATAAACCCAACTGGCTGTATACAGATAAGTGTGCCTGTCAATTGTCTCAATATAATATATATCTGTTGGATATAATTTGTAGATCTCATCCTCATATTTAGCCGGAATGGTAATAGAAAGAGATCTTACAAACTTCTCAACCTGCTCTACTTCTTTCGTTTGTTTATGAAAAAACATATGAACCTCAGGCTCTTCATATTTCTCATTCTTATTCATAAATAATTTCATATGTATACCCACAATATTATCAAATTATTGCGCTCAGCTTTGTTCCACTTTCATTATCAAAAAGCATAAAACTATGAAAGAAACGCTCTTTCACATACGTGATACAATTCGTATCATTCCTGCAGATGCTTGTATCATGAATGTTCTTTCACATACTGTAAAAATTCCGGTGTCTTTGACCAGTATTTTACACCCCAGTTTTCAAAATTCCATTCTTCCATGTAATCGTTGCACTCGAAATCAACATAATATATTTCTTCGTTATGTACAACAAAATTCGTTGGAAAATAATCAATATTTGTATTGGCAGCATATAACAGCGCACACATTCTATGCAATTGCTCGATATAGTCCGTTTTCATCTTGTCTTCTAAAACCAACTGATAGATCGTGTCGCCGTCAATAAACTCCTTCAAAATGCGTTCATTTTTCACATCTGCTTCAAGCATGGCAGGCATTTTTATTCCGATTTCTTTCAATTTCTTGTAATCCCTGATTTCTGCCTCAAGCTTGTTTCCGAACTGATAATAATCACAAGGTTCATGATGTATCTGCTTCAAAACATATCTCTTATTTCCAGACTCTGCCAAATAAGAATATCCACCTTTACCCTTTCCTAGCAATTTAATTATTGTATAGCTTTTTCCATTTACGTTCATTTCTTTATTCATGTGTTTTCTCCTTTGTTCTGCACTACATTGATTACTGATTTTTAATATTCTGCTTCAATATTACAATAGAAGTATCGTTTTCACAAAGGTTAAACGCGTAACCCACCACAAAATTCTCATTCGGTTTTTGTGATATTTTCCTATATTTCAGATTACAACACAATCTTCTTCCTTTTTCTAATTTTTGTCCTGAAAGTTCCAAAAGGTGCTGCTAATAGTCATATGTTATTGCGAAGATTCCCTTGAAAAAATTCTCTGTCCGTATTGTATCATCTCCGCTAAATTCATTATCAGTCTTTTTTAACAATGCATTCTTTTCAAAAAAGTTAAACATTTTCCAAACAACCGTTACAGAATCATGAGAAGCGTTCCCGCCACAATCAGTACAAGACCAAGCGCCGCCCTTTTCGTCAGCTTCTCATGAAATACCAGATAAGAAAAAGCGATGGTGACAAGGATACTCAATTTATCAATTGGCACTACCACGCTCGCAAGTCCGTCCTGCAGCGCTTTGTAATAGCAGAGCCAGGAACCGCCGGTTGCAAGTCCCGACAGACAGATAAATCCGAGTTCCTTCCTGTCAATCCTGCCAATCTCCTTCTGCTTGCCCTTCGCAAATACCATGATCCATGCCATCAAAAGTACCACCGCCGTCCGAATTGCTGTTCCGAGATTGGAATTGAGTCCCTCGATGCCGATCTTGCCGAGAATCGAAGTGAGACTTGCAAAACCGGCGGATAGGCAGGCGTACAAAAGCCAGCTCTTTTTCTCCTGCCCCACGCTCTTTTCCGTCTCCTTCTTCTGGATCATAAGGAAGGTACCGGCGCCGATTAAGATGACACACACAATCTTAAGTGCGCTGACTTCCTCTCCCAAAAAAAGAAACGCCAGCACAATGGTCAGAATTGTACTGGACTTATCAATCGGAACCACCTTATTCACGTCACCTGCCTGCAAGGCATGAAAATAGCACAGCCAGGATGCTCCCGTCGCAACCCCTGAGAGAATCAGAAACAGCCATGTCTTGCCGGATACAGCCGCAATGCCGTCCTGTGCCCCCACAACGAACACCATAATCCACGAAAAAATGAGAACCACGATCGTGCGGATCGCCGTCGCCACATCCGAGTCTGTATGGCGGATGCCGCATTTTGCCAGAATCGACGTAAGTCCCGCAAACAGCGCAGAACCAAACGCATAGAAAATCCACATACGAATGCCTCCTCTACGATACATCTTTTCTCTCGCGTATCACGATAACGTCATTTAACTTTAAGATCGTGTCCTTCTGCGGCAGGATGGATAAATCGTCGCGCAGGATCAAAAACACCGTCAGCTGCTGCTCATCCTGCACTTCTCCCACGGTCTTTCCCGCATATTTCCTGTCCACAAAAATTTCCGCAATCTCCTTGATGTCCGCATCCCGGATATTTGAGATGCTGCTCTTTCTCTGATACTGCTCCACGAATCCGGCGCTGATGATACCGGTCGGGATCGCTACCACGCCGACGCCGAGATACGCAATGCAGATCGCCATCAGACGCCCCAGCGTTGTGATCGGATAAATATCACCGTATCCGACCGTAAGAAGCGTTGACATGCTCCACCAGACGCCGCTGAATGCATTGCGGAACACTTCCGGCTGCGCGTCATGCTCCACACTGTACATGCATAGACTGCTCGCAAGCATCAGGATCACCACGATAAACACCGAGGAGATGATCTGATTCCGCTTCTCATACAGTACCGTCGTGATGACATTAAATGAATCATATCTTGCATTCAGCCGGAAGAGATGAAAGATTCTTGCCACCCTTAGCATCCGAAAGATCACAAATCCGGACAAAAAGAACACCGGAACAATGGTCAGAATGTCCACCACACCGTCAAAAGACACCATAAAGCGCAGTCTGGCGCGGCATTTGCGCATTCCCGGATATAAAAGATCCGCCGTCCAGATACGGAGCACATACTCCACGCAAAAAATGAGCAGCGTGATGACCTCCACCGCGAAAAAGAAACCGGACAGAAAGTCCAGTTCCTCAAACGTCTGTAAAAATGTAACCAGAATATTGGAGACAATCGTAATCGTGATAAAAATATCGAACGCGCGGCTGACCCGGTTACTCTTATCTCCAATCTGGATAATGTTAAATATTTTTTCTCTCACCTTAAGAATCCATCTCCCAGCGTAACTCTGATACTTTCGATGCCTGACGGATCCTACCGGTCGTGGACGGCTCCGATCAGTTCCCGGATATCCTCCACCTGATAGCGCTCCATGTAGGCGCGGATTCCGTCAACGATCTCCTCCGTCGCATGCGGATGATAGAAGTTCGCCGTACCGACCGAGACTGCGGTCGCACCGGCAAGAATCATCTCGATGGCATCCTCCGCCGTCTGGATTCCACCCATTCCGATAATCGGAATCTTTACCGCCTGCGCACTCTGGTAGACCATGCGCACTGCAACCGGATGCACTGCCGGACCGGACATACCGCCCGTGCGGTTTGCCAGTGCAAAGCATCTTCTGTGAATATCAATCTTCATTCCTGTGATCGTATTGATCATGGAAAGCGCATCCGCACCGCCCGCTTCCGCCGCGCGCGCCATCTCCGTGATGTCGGTGACATTCGGGGAAAGCTTCATGATGACCGGCTGCTTTGCATGGCGTTTCATCTCTTTTGTGACTTCTTCGACCATCTTCGGATTCTGTCCGAACGCAATACCGCCTTCCTTTACATTCGGGCAGGAAATATTGATCTCGAGCAGATCTACCGGCTGGTCGGAAAGCCGCTCCACCACATCAATGTATTCTTCCGTCGTATGTCCGCAGACATTGACGATGATCTTCGTGTCATATTTTTTGAGGAACGGGATGTCCCTGTCAATGAACAGGTCAATGCCCGGATTCTGTAAACCGATCGCATTGAGCATGCCGCCATAGACCTCAGCCACACGCGGCGTCGGATTTCCTTCCCACGGCACATTTGCAATGCCCTTGGTCACAACTGCTCCCAGCTTATTCAAATCGACAAACTCCGAATACTCCTCCCCGGAACCGAACGTGCCGGATGCCGTCATAACCGGATTCTTCAGTGCGACACCGCACAGATCAATGCCAAGATTCATCAGAAATCCACCTCCTCTGCCCGAAATACCGGTCCTTCCTTACAGACTCTCTTGTTCTTCACATTGGAATGCGCATCCTTCTCTGTGGACTTGCAGACGCAGGCAAGGCAGGCGCCGATGCCGCACGCCATGCGCTCCTCCATGGAGATCCAACATTCGATGTCTTCCTTTGCGGCATACTCCTTTAAGGCGCGGAGCATCGGAAGCGGTCCGCAGGCGTAGATCACATCCGCGGTCAGCCCGTTCTCGCGGATGGCGTCGAGCACATTGCCCTCCGTTCCCACACTGCCGTCCTCCGTTGCGATATAGACCTCTCCCTGCTTGCGGAACTCATCCAGCAGAAACAGCTCATCCCGGTATCCAAGCACAATCTGTTTCTCGCAGTTTAACTCTTTTGCGAGCTCTAACATCGGCGGAATCCCAATGCCGCCGCCGATTAAAAACGCCTTTTTCTCCTGCTTCGGAAAGCCGTTGCCGAGTGGTCCTATCACCTTAAGCTGCATACCGGTGTGCATGGAAGAAAACTCTTCGGTTCCCTTTCCCGCCACGCGGTATACCAGACGGAGCGCGCCGTCCTTTCTGTCGATCTCACAGATACTGATCGGTCTCGGGAGCAGCCTGCTGCCTTCCTTACAGTAGACCGATACAAACTGCCCTGCCTTTGCATGCGCCGCGATCTGCTCGGTGTGCAGCCACATGCTGTAAATATCGTCCGCAATCTCTTCCTGTTTGATTATGATTGCCGTCTCTTCAAATTTCTGTTGTGTTGTATGCATGATCTTTTATTTTTCCTTATCTTCATATACCACTTGTCCGTTCACAAGTGTCATTCGCACTTTACCGGTGACTTTTCTGCCGTCAAAGGGGGTATTCCTGCCCTTGCTGAAAAACGTGTTCTTGTCAATCACGTACGTCTCGTCCGGGTCAAAAATAACGATGTCTGCGACCTTTCCAGGCTCAATATCTCCCTTGTCGATTCCGATAATCTTCGCCGGATTGTAACTCATCTTCTCCGCCATCTGCATCGGCGTCAGATACCCGCCGAGTACAAGCTCCGTGTACGTTAAGCATGCGGCGGTCTCAAGACCCACAATACCGAACGGTGCGGATTTCATGGAGGTATTCTTGTCCTCAAACGTGTGCGGCGCATGGTCGGTTGCGATCACATCCATCACGTCATCCCGCAGTCCCTCTTTTAACGCCTGTACATCCTCCTTCGTGCGCAGCGGCGGATTCATCTTGTAATTCGTGTCCGCATCCGCCTCAATCGCCACTTTTTTCTCCGTATCCACGGTCGGCTCGATCTTCCTGATGTCATCGGAGGTCAGTGTAAAATGATGCGGGCACACCTCTGCCGTCACATGGATTCCCTCCATCTTAGCATGCTTGACCATGCTGACAGAATCCTTCGTGGAGCAGTGGCACAAGTGCAGTCTCGCCCCGGTATCCCGGCTTAACATGATGTCCCTGGCAATGATGATGTCCTCCACGGAATTCGTGATGCCGCCAAGTCCAAGTTCTCTGGCATTGACATCCGCATTCATGACACCGCCGTTGACAAGATTGATGTCCTCGCAGTGAGCGAGCACCGCAATGTTGTACTTCGCAGCAAGTTCCATCGCCTCTCTGTAAAGCTGTGCATTCATGACGGATTTGCCGTCCTCACTGATGGCAGGAATCCCGGCTTTCACCATGCCCTCGATGTCGGAAAGCTCCTTTCCCTGCTGTCCCTTCGTCACCGCACCGACCTGCAGCACGTTGGCAGCGCCGACGGTCTTTGCTTTGTTGTGCACATAGTTCACAACATCCGGATTATCCACGACCGGCTTGGTGTTCGGCATGGCAAGAATCGTCGTAAATCCGCCGTGCACTGCTGCCCTTGCGCCTGTCTCGATCGTCTCCTTCTGTTCAAATCCCGGATCTCTTAAATGCACATGCATGTCGATAAACCCCGGCATGACAAAGCAGCCCTTCGCATCGATCACGCGGTCGCATTTTTCCTTGATACTCTTCTCGGTTCTGGTCACAACCCCGTTCTCCACCAGCACATCCAGTGTCTCATCCGTTCCGGTGGCAGGATTGATTACGCGTCCATTTTTGATCAATATGGTCATCTTTTTTTCCTCCATTGTATGAGTTCATCTTATCATATCCGCCTACAGTTTTCCATACAATTCCAGCGGCACATACGCCTTCACATAGATCCCCTCCGGGCGGTAATCCTCCGCTAAAAGCTCTCCCTGCTTTCTGATCTGCTGCAGGATTCCGGCATCCGCATAGGCGATGGTTCGCTCAATCAGAACTTTGTTCTCGCGCAGAAGTTCCGCAAGCAGTTCTTTTAACTCATCTAACCCGGTTCCCTCTCTTGCCGAGACTGCCAGGGTATGATCTGCCCTTAAATCGCGCAGCGGCTCCCGCTCCGTCACCGCATCCTGCTTGTTAAAGAGCGTGATGACCGTCTTTTCCCGGATGTCCAGCTGATAGAGCGTGTCATAGACAATGTGCATCTGCTTCTCGTGCTGCGGGTTGGAAGCATCCACCACATGCAGAATGTAGTCCGCGTATTTTGCCTCCTCGAGCGTACTCTTAAACGCCTCGATCAGATGGTGCGGCAGCTTCCTTATAAAACCGACCGTATCGGTCAGAAGAATCTCCTGTCTGCCCGGAAGTTCTAAGACGCGCGTTGTCGGGTCAAGTGTGGCAAACAGCTTGTCCTCCTCTAACACCCCGGCGTCGGTAAGCCGGTTCAACAGTGTGGACTTTCCGGCATTCGTGTAGCCGACGATCGCCGCCACAGGCATCCCGTTTCTCGTGCGCTTCGCGCGTGTGATCTCGCGGTGCTGGCGCACCTCCTTTAATTCCCGGTTCAGCTGTGCGATGCGGTCTTTGATGAGACGTCTGTCCATCTCCAGCTTTTTCTCACCCGGCCCTCTCGTTCCGATTCCGCCGCCGAGTCTGGACATGGAACGCCCGAGGCCGGTCAGACGGCTGAGGCGGTATTTTAACTGCGCCAGTTCCACCTGTATTTTTCCCTCGCTCGTCGTGGCGCGTGCCGCAAAGATATCCAGGATAATCAGCGTGCGGTCCATCACCTTGGTGTCTAACATCTGCTCTAAGTTCTTAAGCTGTGCCGGTGAAAGTTCATCGTCACAGACGATGCCGGTCGCGCCCCGCTCTGCGATCATCGCCGCGATCTCCGCCACTTTTCCGGTGCCCACATAGGTGCCCGGGTGCATCAGTTCCCTCTTCTGGATCAGTGTGCCGACCACGACAGCTCCCGCTGTCCTGACAAGCTCCGCCAGCTCTGCCACAGAGTCCTCGGCATCATCCCCATCCTGCTCGCTCACGCCGACCAGAATCACCTTTTCGATCTGATCTTCCAATTCAATAATTTCTGCCATGCTGCTCCTTTTCTACTGTCCGCTGTCTCCGCTTCCGTCTGTTCCGGCATCGGCTCCGCTGTCGGTTCCATCTGCACCGTCTGTTCCGTCCGTTCCGCTGTCTGCTTCTGCTGTTCCGATATCCTCCGTCACGACTACCTCGCCCTGCACTTCTGTGCCCGCCGGCGTATCCACCCGGCTTTTTAAGAATGTGTATTCGCGCAGTGCCTCCGCATCATCAGGGTACGCGGCTGTATAAGCGGTCATCACCTCATAAGCTCCCGCAAAATCTCCAGTATACTCCATGCAGATAATCTGATTCTGCAGCAGCGCGCGCCTGTTCGGAACACTCTCCATCGAAAGCCCCTGCTCGATGTAGGAAAGCGCACCGCTATAATTCAGCTTGCCCATCTCAATCTGTGCCAATGCATTCATCGCTTCCGAATCCGCGACACCCGCATCCACATAAGCCTGATAATACGTCTGCGCGTTCGCCGTGTCCTGCTGTGCCTCATATACCTGCGCAAGCGTCAGGTTCGCCGCTGCACTGCCTGCATCGATCGCGGACGTCAATTCTTTGATTGCGTTGTCATACTGCCCCAGCAGGTAGTAAATCTCCCCTCTGTATGCAAGACTTTCCGCATCATTTCCCTTGATGGAAAACGCGTCGTTTAAGTACGCCGTGCCGTCCTCCGCCAGATCATAGGCGGCAAGATTCTTGTAAATATTGATATAAAGTTCATAATCCGAATGGTTATACTTGACCGCGTCCGCAAAATCCTGCTTCGCCCCGTCCGTATCCCCGGTGCCAAGCTTTAAACATCCGCGCAGATAGTAAGCATTGGCGTTCTTCCCGTCATAATCAATCATGGCGTTGTACGTCTCAAGTGCTCCCTCAGTGTCCTGTGCGGCATACTGGGCTGCCGCCTTGTAATAGCAGATGTCGATCTCCAGATCGGTAATTTTTCCGGTGCAGCACGCAAGCGCTCCGTCAAATGCCGCCAGTGCCCCCTCATAATCCCCGCTCTGCATGCTCTCTATGCCAATCTTGCGGTAGGAAAGCTCATCCTCCGTGCGCTCATTCGCACATCCGGCAAGAAGCGCGGCTGTCACAAGCAAAAACACCGCCGCTTTTCCCCTGTATGTCCTATGGTGATTGATTTCCATTCGTCTTCTCATCTTAATTCCTCTTTTTACTATAATGAAGCCACCAAAAAGTATAAACGATATTTTCCTTCCCCGCAAGGTGATTTCCCGCTGCAACAAGCGATATCTTCCATGTACATGACTTTTCTATCTCATGCCGTCCCGAATCACGCGCGCCGTGTTCTGATAGGCAATCTGCTCCACGGCGTCTTCGGAGAGTCCTCTCTTTCGCAGCGCATCGAAAAGCAGCGGCAGCTTCGTGCAGTCACTGATCTCAAATTCGCCTGAGATTCCGTCAAAGTCCGTGCCGAGTCCCACACATTCGATACCGCCCCTGTCAATCAGATGTATTGCGTGGTCGCAGATGCGCTCGATACGGCTGACCTTATCCGTCTCGTCCTCATTCAGAAAGGTCGGTTCCAGATTCAGTCCCGCCACTCCGCCACACTCTGCCAGTTCGCGGATCATTGCGTCAGTAAGATTGCGCGTTGCCGGCGCCAGTGCCCGGCAGTTGGAATGCGATGCCACGAATGGCACGCCACTTCGCCTAGACGCTTCTGCGACATCCCGGAAACCTCCGTCGGATAAATGGGAGACGTCGACTAAGATTCCCAGTTCCTGCATATAGCGCACTGCCTCTTTTCCAAATCCGGTCAGCCCACGGCTCATCTCCTCCGGCTTTTGGGAATGGCAATGTCCCAGACAGTTGTCGTCATTCCAGGTCAGTGTCACAAGTCTTACGCCGAGATCGTAAATTTCCCGGATTTTGTCCATTTTCCCATCAATCAGAGAACCGTTCTCAATCGTGAGAAACGCCGATATTTTCCCTTCATTCTGATTCTGCTTTAATTCCTCTGCATTGTGCGCCGCGGCAAACCGGTCGCTGCACTGCTCCATGGTATGGCGGAAAATGTCATACATTTTCCTCATGAGTGCTTCCGCCGGCGGCATCTCTTCTAAGCCGAACCAGTCCGGATCATTTCTCTGCGGCAGAAACATCGCAAAAAACTGCGCACCTGCCTCTGCCTGCTGCAGGCGCAGTCCATCCACCATCGTGCGGTCAAGTTCCAGAAACGTCTCTGTTTTCTGCGCTAACGCGCTTCCCAATGTATCACAATGCATGTCAATATAACGCATCATTTTCTCCATTTCCGGGCAGAGTTCCTTCTTAGTTTTCCGGACTGCTGCCCTGTCTTTTTCTTATTATAAAGAACCCGCGGACTTTATACAATATGCCGGCCGCCGGATTTTGTACAGCATTTTCTCTGTTTCCACTGTTTTCATGCAAAAAGGAGCGCCTTGCGGCACTCCTCTCTGTGAAAGAAATATATAAATTTTGAAGCAAGCTTTTTCTTCCGGGCGGTTTTCCCCGGTTTTACAGATGCCAGATGTCCTCATTGTACTGTGCGATCGTACGGTCAGAGGAGAAGAATCCGGCTTTGCTGATGTTGATGAGCATTTTCTTCGCCCACGCCATGCGGTCTTCATAATCCGCATAGATGCGCTCCTTGGTTGCCACATAGTCCTCAAAATCCGGAAGCGTCATGAACCAGTCTTTGTTCAGAAGTTCGTTGTAAAGACGTTCTAAGTTCTCTCTGCATCCGACTGCCATCATCTCGTCGCTGACGATAAAGTCCACTGCACGCTTGATGTTCGCATCATTCTCATAGTAGCTTCTGGACACATAATCTGCCTTCTCGTAGTGCTTGATGACTTCCTCTGAGGACTCACCGAAGATGTAAATGTTGTCGTCGCCGACAAACTGATGCATCTCCACGTTTGCACCGTCCATGGTTCCGATTGCCACTGCACCGTTTAACATGAACTTCATGTTGGATGTTCCGGACGCCTCCTTGGAAGCAAGGGAAATCTGCTCGTGGATATCTGCCGCCGGGATCAGCTTTTCAGCCAGCGTGACATTGTAGTTTTCCACCATCACAACCTTTAAGTACGGAGATACCTCCGGATCATTTGCAATCAACTCGGACAGGCAGAGGATCAGGTGAATGATATCTTTTGCAATCACGTAAGCCGGGGCTGCCTTGGCACCGAAAATCACGGTGATCGGACGGGTCGGCTTCTTGCCTGCCTTGATCTCGAAATATTTGTGGATGACGTACAGCGCATTCATCTGCTGTCTCTTGTACTCGTGCAGACGCTTGATCTGGATATCGTAAATGGAATTGTCATCCAGCACGATTCCCTGTGTTTTTGCAAGATAATCTTTCAGCTCGGTCTTTCTGCTGTTCTTGACATCAAGCAGGCGCTGCAGAACGGAAGCGTCATCGACAAGCGCGCCGAGCTTCTCCAGCTCCATCGCATCCTTCTTAAAGCCCGGTCCGATCAGGGATTCAATCAGATCTGCCAGCTCGTGGTTGCAGTGCAGCAGCCAGCGGCGGAAGGTAATGCCGTTTGTCTTATTGTTGAACTTCTCCGGATAGATCTTGTAGAAGTTGTTGAGCTCCGTATTTTTCAAAATTTCCGTGTGCAGGTAGGCAACGCCGTTGACACTGTAGCCATAATGAATATCCATATGTGCCATATGCACGCGTTTCTCGTCATCAATGATCGCAACCGACTTGTCATCGTATTTGCGTACCACACGGCTGTTCAGTTCGTAGATAATCGGAAGAAGCTGCGGAACTGCCTTTTCTAAAAAATGAATCGGCCATTTTTCCAGTGCCTCCGCAAGAATCGTGTGGTTGGTGTATGCGCAGGTCTTCGATACGATCTCAATCGCCTCATCCATCAGAATTCCACGCTGCATCAGAAGACGGATCAGCTCCGGAATCACCATGCTCGGGTGTGTATCGTTGATCTGGATTGCCGCGTACTCATTCAACTTGTGCAGATCACCGCCTCTTGCCAGCGTCTCATCGATGATGAGCTGTGCCGCATTGCTGACCATAAAATACTGCTGGTATACACGCAGGATGCGTCCCTTGTCATCCGAATCGTCCGGGTATAAGAACAGCGTCAGGTTCTTTGCAATATCCTCTTTGTCAAAATTGATGCCGTCCCCTACAAGGCTCTCGTCCACGGTCTCCACATCAAACAGATGAAGCTTTGTGGTGCGGTTCTCGTAACCAATCACATCGATATCATACAGTCTGGACTGTAAGGTAAAACCGCCGAACTGTACCGGGTAGGTCACGTTCGTTTTCGTCAGCCAGCTCTCCTTCTCGATCCACGGGTTCGGCTCCTCGTGCTGTAAATTGTGCTCAAATACCTGCTTGAACAGACCGTAGTGATAATTGAGACCCACGCCGTCGCCGTTTAATCCGAGCGTTGCAATGGAATCCAGGAAGCATGCTGCCAGACGACCCAGACCGCCGTTTCCGAGAGACGGCTCCGGCTCAACCTCCTCGATCTCTGCCAGGTTCTTGCCGTTCTCCGCCAGAACCTGCTTTACTTCCTCATAAATACCGAGGTTGATCAGGTTGTTGGATAACAGCTTACCGATCAAAAACTCGGCGGAGATATAATAAAGCTTGCGCTTTCCCTCGTTGCTCTCCTTTTCCTTCGCCATGCTCTTTGTCATCTCAAGCAGCGCGTAATAAATCTCTTCGTTGGAGCACTGTGCAATGCCCTTACCGTATCTGTTGTTTACGATTTCCTGTACGTTCATGTGAATCCTCCTTGTTTTGCGAAGCAAAATGCGACTGCCCTTGCAGGAGCAGAGGATTTTACTCCTTGTTTTGCATCCCCAATTACTTTTTGTATTTCCCTGCTGTATGAGAACATTATATGCAGACGTCCACTTTTTTTCTTGTCATATTATCCCCAAAAGTGGTACAATCCTATCATGAACATTTTAGAGTATGAAAACTATCAGGAAAAAATTCCACATGGCAACCCGCTGTTTCCTTATATCACCTACCCTTGCTCGATTCCGCTTGACTTTTCGCGCGTGCCTCTGCACTGGCACGATGAGATGGAAATCATCTATATCAAAAAAGGAACCGGAGCAATCACGGTCGATTTCAAATCCTACGTGGTGACTGAGGGAACCATCGCGCTGATTCTGCCGGGCAGGCTGCACGGCATTGAACAGTACATGCAGGAAAGCATGGAATACGAAAATATCATTTTCCATCCGGGCATCCTCATTTCCAAAAAGGCGGACACCAGCAATACCGAATTTCTTGCACCGCTGTTGTCGGGCGCCCTGTCCGTTCCGCTCTTATATCAGCCGGGATCTCCCTGCTATGCGGAGATTGCCGCCTGCATTGACGCAAACGATGAAATCAGCCGGACGAACCCGCCCGGCTATCAGTTCTTTATCAAGAGCCAGCTCTTTATGCTTTTTTACATCTTATTCAACAAATGCCTCTTAAAAGAGCCGGCAAAGCGCGACCACAAATCGCTGGAGAAGATGAAGCTGATCTTAAAATATCTGGAGAACCATTATATGGAGCGCATTACGATTGCAGATATCTCGGCGGAGGTCGGGCTGAGCCAGTCGCATTTCATGAAGTATTTCAAGAATACGATGGGCACTTCCTTTATTGAATATCTCAATGAATACCGCCTGACCATGGCTTCCCGGCTGTTGATCTCCTCCGAATCCTCGATTCTTGCCATTGCGGAGGAAGTCGGCTACGAGAATCTGTCGTACTTTAACCGCACTTTCAAAAAAAGATTCGGCATGACTCCCCGGGATTACCGAAAACAATCCACGAAGCAGTTGTAAAACGGGTCCCACAGAGGATTTTCCTTGTTTTAGACCCGTTTTTCTTCATTTTTCCAGTCAAAATGGTGCTTTTTCTATGTAAAACGGGTCCAGAGCAGATTTTTTCCTCTGCCAGACCCGTTTTTTGCAAAAATCCGGGTCCCACAGTCATTTTTTTCTCCTGTGGACCCGGATACCTCTTTTTCACACGTCTGAACATACCATCTGGACAGTTTTTCTTTTTCTCGTGCTTTCTCTTTCTTTTTTCTTACGATTCTATATCAAAGTCAATGCTTCCCATACCGCAGTCCAGATCAATCGTTCCCACAGCCCCGGCATTCGTGACTTTGTAGCTTCCGCTGAGATCGGAATAGCTTTCTCCGTTTACCGTGAGATCCCCCATGCCGCAGGACATCTTATAATTATAGTCCTCTTCCCTGCCGCGCAGGGTGATGCTGCCATCCCCCATGCCGCAATGCGCTTTCACATTCTCTGCCACAATGCCGTCCAGCGCAAATGATCCCATACCGCAATCCAGCTTAATATCTTTATAGGTGCCTCCTTCCAGATCAATATCACCGGCTCCAAGCTTGATGTCCAGGGTTCCTGTCACAGCAAAATCTGCTCCCGTCAGTTCTCCTGCTCCCACATTCAGCTCCATCGTTCTGCAGTTCACACTGCCCGATGCAAAATCTGCATCTGCCGCCCCGATGTCAAAGTCCATGGTATCAAAGGTCATTTTCTCCGGAATCTCAATCACAATCTGCGCATCATAATTGTCCGGAAACTGCTTATGAATCTCATACTGAATCTGAAGCGTATCTTTATTCATATCCCCTTTATAATATTTTTCTTTGCAGCCGTAGGTTCTCACCACAAGGTTTTTATCATCCGTCCCCTGCTTGACATAGATTTCCGCAGCATCAATATCAATATCCAGATTTTTTATGCCGGCTGCCTCATAGGTATAAACTTTTGCATCGTCGTCTGCTCCCCAGTCATCCTCTGTGTCTTCTTCATCCGAAGAATAGTAAAGTTCATATGGCCGGATATGCCAGTTGCCCGCATCCAGTTCTCCTCTTTCCGCCATGCGTCTGATTGCCCCAAAGCCTCCGCCAAGCAGAGCGGAGATGCCGCCGAGCAATAATCCCATTCCCCCGAGAACTGCCACAATGATCAGGCAGATTTTTGAAAATTTTTTCATGCTGCCGCACGCTCCTTTCTCTTATTAAATGGCTTTTTGCAAAGCTTGCAGATTCCTTTCAATGCCCAGGGAAGAAATCCTCCGAAAATCCAGACCACAAGAACCACCGCAAGGACACCGAACGCAAGGACGATGAGTCCTCCTCCCATAAGCCCGATTCCGATTGCAGGATTTCCTGCAAATGCGGTTCCGATTCCTGCACCAAAGAGCACCACACCGCAGATTAACAGTGCGCCCATGACTGCCACAACCGCTATTGCAATTCCAAACAGCGCCGCCACAATGCCGAGCAATGCTGACAGTATGACCAGAATCATTACCAGCCACACCGGCGAAGTGATGACCAGAAGAACGATCGCCCATCCCGGCATTCCATCCTTCTCCGGCGCAGAATACGCTGCATTCTGCGCTGCTCCCTGTGGTACTCCCTTCGATGCGTTCTGCGCTGCTCCCCGCACTGCCGGATTCCACTCTGCTCCTGTTGTTGCTCCCTCCGGTGCGCTCTGCACTGCCGGATTCCACTCTGCTCCTGCCGATGCTCCCTGCGCGCCGGAAGAACACGCTTCCCCGGGCTGCACACCCAGATCTTTGATAATGCTGTCCGCCACTTTCTGCGGCGATTCCAGTTCTTCTAATATCTTTGCCTCATTTGCCTCCCCGGCGTCCTCGAAATAACTGCGGTAAAATGCAAGTGCCTCCGTTCTTTCCTCCTGTGAAATCCCGGACAGCAGCGCTTCCAGCTTCCTTAAAAATTCATCTTTGTTCATCTTCAAACTCCCTCCTCGGAAAATAACTCTGATATTTTCGAAGAATAGTCATCCCATTCTCTGCGATAATCGTCCAGCTTCTTTCTTCCCTCATCCGTAATCCTGTAGTAGCGCCTGTTGCGGCCTCCACATTCTCTGTCATACACCATAAGGCATCCATCTTTCTGAAGTCTACGCAATACCGGATAAAGTGTGGATTCCGAAACCTCAATCGCCACTCTCACATCCTGCGTGATCTTATATCCATATGTGCCTTCCTCCTCCTTGGAGACGACCGCCAGAACAATCGCATCCAGCAGGGCTGCACCTGTATTGAACACCATATTACCGGCTCCTTTCCTGTTCTGTCTGATATTATTTATATGTTTATAATATTATTTTGTTATCAATACTATATATCATATAATATAGTATTGTCAATATTATTATTCAAAAAAATGATACATTTATTTTCCAAAAAAAGAATCCTGTTTGCAGGATTCTCCTATGAATCAAAAAATCGTACATGCATGTGTAACGCTTACACAACATGTACGATTTACATTTTTGATTCGCTTTATCTCCGGCTTCTGTCTGCCCTACGCTTCCCAGTCCGCGCGTTTGATAATCCCCACGCCGATCGGATACGGTCCGGTATGAACGCCGATCGTTGCGCCGATCTGGTAAATCTCAATCTCATCAATCCCCAGGCGCTCCCTCACGAGATCTTTTAACATCTCACGAAAATGACAGGCTTCCTCATAATCATAGCCATAGCCGATGGCAAAACTGTATTCGCCCGGCTTTGCGGTGCGTTCGTCCAAATAAGCCTTGAGCATCTCAATTACTTTCTGCATGGATTTTTCCCGGCTCCGCGCAATGCCGGAGGCAAAAATCTCGCCCTCCTTCAGTGTAATGAGCGGCTTAATTTTCAACGCGCTTCCCGCAATTCCCATCACTTTTCCGATTCTTCCGCCATGCTTTAAGTAATCAATGTTGCCAATCGTAAAGAAGATTCTGCCGCTCTCCCTTATGGCAAGGAGCCTCTCCACCATGCGGTCATACTCCCAACCGAGGTCGCGCAGCCGGCATGCCTCAAGTACATACAAACCCTGCAGCACCGTGTTGATCTCCGCATCGATGACTGTGATGCGCGCCTTTGGATATTCCTCTAAAATCATATCTCTGGCAGTCGTCGCCGACTGCATGGAGCCGCTGAACTTCGTCGTGATACAGATACAGATCATCGGAACATCCTGCTTTGCGAGCGGGAGAAAAACCTGATAATAATCATCCACCGACGGCATCGACGTCTTCGGAAATACATCCGGATGATCCACCATTCTCTGATAGAACTCGCGGATATCCAGTTCCACCCCCTCTTTCAGATAAGTTTCTCCATCAAAAGATACATAGAAAGGCACCACCAGAATATCGCGCTCTCTTGTGAGCTCTCTTGAAAGGTCTAACGACCCGTCACTGATAATTTGAATCTTTTCCTGCATAAATCTCCTTCATAATCTGTTCATCAGAATAAATAAACACCGCGCTCCGTGACACGGATCTCCGGGATTACCGTAAGCGCCATAAAAGAAAGGGTAACAAACGGATCTACATTCTCTGAGATACCAAGTTCTCTCGTCTCCTTCTGCATGGCAGAGAGCTTTTCCGTGACTTCCTCATACCGTCTGTCGCTCATAAGACCCGCGATCGGCAGCGGCAGTACATCGATTACCTTTCCGCCGGACACGATCGCATAGCCGCCCTGCTGCTCCTCCACAGTCCGGATGGCAAGCAGAATGTCATCGTCATTGTCTCCCGCCACAATCAGATTGTGGGAATCGTGCGCAACGGACGTCGCTACGGCACCGCCTTTTACGCCAAAGCCCTTGAGCGGTGCCACACCGATCTCTCCGGTCTTGCCGTGGCGTTCCACCACACAGATCTTATTGTATACTTCATTCGGGACAAAATATCCGTTTTCTGTCGGCACTTCTTCCACCAGATGCGTCGTCACGATCTGATGCGCATTCATCTGTATCACATCGGTCTTTCCGTTGCATGCAAGCTGAATCCGCTCTCTGGAAAGCTCCCCGACATGAACCGTGTGAAGCAGTTCCTCCGGCACTGGAACCCAATAATCTTTCTTATAGTCTTCCTCTCCCAGGATCCTGCCGTCCTTCATCACATCGGTCGGACGCACCTCCTCCAGATTATCGAGGAACACAATGTCGGCGTGATATCCGGCTCCGATGGCACCGTATCCCTTAAGCCCGTAAAACATTGCCGGCTGGTAGCTTCCCATCTTGTATGCCTTTGCCACCGGAACCCCAAGTGCAATCGCCTTGCGGATACAGGTGCTGATATGTCCTTCCTTGCGGATTTCCTCGATATGCTTATCGTCGGTGCAGAATGCGCACTGGTCGAGCGCCACATTGGCATCTAAAAGCGTGCGGATTAACGTTTCAAGATTCTTGGCACCGCTTCCCTCACGGATATAGATGTGAAAACCGGCGCGCAGCTTGTCGAGCACTTCCTCGGAGTTCGCACACTCATGATCATTCTCCACGCCAGCCAGACGGTACGCCTGTACCGCCTTTCCTGTAATGCCCGGTGCATGTCCGTCGATGTGCTTCTTTGCAAAAAGTTCCAGCTTATCCGACATCCGGCGCTCGCCCTGGTAACACTCCACAAAACGCATGGTCTCCCCGAGTCCCAACACTCGTGCATCATCCACATACTTCATCATATCGGACGCCAGAAACTCCCCGCATCCGTTTGTCTCCACATCGGTTGCCGGAACAGAGGACGGAATCATGAAGAAAATATGTACCAGCGCCTTGCCCGCACATTTCAGAAAATAATCCATTCCCTTCACACCGCACACATTGACAATCTCGTGCGGATCCGCAACAATGGTCGTCGTTCCCGCCTGCACCAGCACCTTGGTCAATTCGCCCGGAGATACCATACTGGATTCAATATGCATATGGGCATCCAGAAATCCCGGTACCAGATATTTTCCGGTACAGTCGATCTCCCGCTCACCCTCGTAGGAACCGACTCCCACGATCGTATCGCCGCAGATTGCCACATCCGCTTCCAGAATCTCCTCCGTGAATACGTTCAATACTTTGCCGTGCTTTAATACAATGTCTGCTTTCCGGATTCCGTTCGCGCAATCCAGCCGTCTCTTTCTGTCTACCATAGATTCCTTCCTCTCCTCCGTTTACGAAAACAATCCCTTAAAGAAGTCCGCGATCGAGCTGAATACATTTGAGAAAAATGTGCCTACGCTCGAGAGCACGCTGCTGTCTCCTCCGCCATCCTTAAAGGAATGGTACAGTGACTCCGCATAATCCACAAGGCTGTCAAGATTGATTCCCAGAGATGTAATCTTTAAGAGCAGATCCACGATCTGCTGACGCTCGGAATCTGACAGTGTCACATTATATTTGCTGCAGGCATCATCAATTGCCTGATTGATGCTCGCCTCATCTTTCAGATCATTCTGTGCAATGACCGACTTGATGTAAGCGATAAACTCTTCCACTTCCTCATCGGAAAGTCCGGCAATCGACTGTTCTAACTGCCCGGTAACCACGAGCTCATTTAAGGATGCGTCGATGATATCCGCATTGATCGTCTCACCTGTCATCTCCTGGTATGCCTTGAATACGCCGACAAGCGCCGCCGTACCGGAGATCTCCTGCGGTCCTGCAACGATGATATCCGCATCGGTAATACCCGCCGTTGTCAACGCATTTTTGTACATGCCGACTGTACAGTAATTGATATTCCTGGTTGAAATATTTAATCCGTTTCCCTTATCGCGTTTTACGATCACAACGGAAGACCATGACTTGCTTCCGATCTGTGAGGAACTGATATAGGAATCCAGATACTGATGCTCCTCTGCATTCGTTGTATAGACCACATCATAATTGCCAAGGTTCGCCGGATCAATCCCCATCAGGGAAAGCACCGTATTCTTCTGGGCATCCGTCAGATCCGCTCCCAGCGCAAGATATGGCTTATCATCCGCCTGGATTGTCACGTTATCACTGTTTGCTCCCGTGGCAGCGTTCTCCGCTGCCGAAGCCTGTGACTGATCCTGCGCCTCTGCCGAAGTCTGATCCTGCCCTGCCTGATTCTGCGACTCTGCTGAAGTCTGATCCTGACTTGTCTGGTCTACGACAACCTCTCCCTCTACATTCGCTGATGTATCCGCCGCGGATGCCGTCACAGGCGCCGATGCAAGCATCACCGCAGCCAGAAATAAACTGGTAACTCTCATTCCATTCTTTTTCATGTGAAATCCTCCTTCCAAAACAAGTCTCTATTTTACTACGAACTTTCCTTAAAAACAACCGCCGTTTTCCCTCCAGTAGTTTTATTTATATAAATTTAAGAAACCTGTCCGGCAAGATTACAGTTCCACATGCACGTTCAGCCAAGCCGCAATATCCGCCATGACCTGATCGCGGTCTGTCTCGTTTAAAATCTCATGGCGGTCATCCTCGTACAGGCGGTAGGTAATATCCGAAACCCCCGCATCTTTGTACATCCCGTACACCTTCTTAACTCCCTCTCCCAGATCTCCGACCGGATCATCCGCACCGGATACAAAAAACAGCGGCAGATTTTTCGGGACCTTTTTTATATTCTCCATCTGATTGTCAAACAATACCGCCTCCATCAGGCCTTTGTAGCCGTTTACGGTAAACAGAAAAGTACAGCGCGGATCAGCATAGTATGCCTTGACATTCTCCACGTTCTTGGAAAGCCAGCTGTTGGCATAATCCTTTCCATATAAATCGTAGCGCTTGTACGGCTTGCTGTAGGAAAGGCTCTGCATCAGGCGGCTTCTGTAATGCCATCCACGGAATAGTGCGATCGTACGGCATAAAAACAGTCCAAACTTCATCGTGCTATCCGGCATTGCCCCGGTTCCCATGATGACGGCGCCAGCCACTCCCTCCGGGTGAATACACAGGTATTTGCGCAGCATGTAAGATCCCATGCTGTGTCCCATCATAAAATACGGCACGCCGGGGTTCTCTGTCTGGATCGTCGTGCGCAGCGTGTGCATATCCTCGACGAGCGTGTCACTCGGATCCGGCTCTGCAAAATATCCCAATTCCTCCTCGGATGCAACCGACGCACCATGTCCCAGATGATCATGTCCGACCACAAGGACCCCCTGGTCATTTAAAAATTCCGCGAACGGCTTATAGCGTTCAATATACTCCACCATGCCGTGCGTGATCTGCAAGACCGCCCGGTACTCTCCGCTCTCCGGCATCCACTTTACCGCATGAATCTTCGTCTTTCCGTCCTTTGATAAAAAACTGAACTGTTTTTCTTTTGTCATAGCATTGTTCCCTCACTTTTTATTATTTATACTCTCTGATTCCTACTCTCTGCTCTGTATCCTTTGCAGCAAAACCGGCATCATCCGACTTCCCCTGCCGACTGCAGGATGCTCTTGCAGACATTCTCCAGTTCATCCGCGCTGCTCTTCTGCTCTGCCAGTTCCTCCTGCATGCCGGATACATATTTCAGGAATGCCTCCCTGGCGCGCACATTTTCGTCCGCCGACTGCTGCAGCACATCTGCTCTCGCGACCGCCGTATCCTGGATCAGCCCCCTCAGCCCGATCTGTCCGGTCTCATAAGCCGCCATATTCTGCGCACAGTCGCGGTAAAGCTTTCCCATGGAAATATTATTCTCCTTGAGCAGCTCGTTTAAGTGGTGTACCTGCTCCTCCAGAGACGCGATCCGTTCTTCCGCCTCCCCAAGCTGGTCTTTTAACGCCAGCGCCTCCTGCTCATAATCGTCCGCATATGCACGCACCTGCTCTGCCGCCGTCACAAACCGGGTTCCGCTCTCCCCCATTCTTCCTGCTTCGATCGCAGAATTGAGCGCCAGCACCCCCATCGTTTTCGACAGTTCCTCCATGCGCTCTGCCCTCTCACCAAGTGCCTGGCGCATCTCGCGAAGCGCCTGCGGAGCCTCCGAGATATGCTTCATCGGCGTCGTAAAGTGCTTGTTGTTCTCCACGATCTCGACGACCTTTTCATTCTGCCCCTTCACCTGCTCCATAAAAACGCTGTGGTTGGCGTCGAACGTCGCGATTCCGTTATTCATTGTAATCAACGTATTGTGAAGTTCTCCCGCCGCCTGCGCGCCGTTCTCCGACAACTCCCCGTTCTGCTGCATCTGCTGTTCGATCTCTTCGATCTCTTTTTCCATCTGCGCACGCGAGGCTGTCATGCGTGCAAACTGTTCCTCCGCGGTATCCTTCTGTCCTGCGATCTTATGGAGCAGCTCCCTCTCGCGCTTCTCCGTCTCCCTTAATGCCGCAAGTTCCTCTTCTAATAAAGCCTTTTCTCTCTTTCCACTAAACATAGCTACTCCTTCTGTCCACCCGCCACGTTCTATTTATAGTTGCGAATGATGAGCTGGACACTCTCCATTCCCTGATATACATTGATTTCCGGATAGTAAATCACCGACATCCGGATGGCATTCGCTCTTCCGCGAAGCGCCGCGTCCACCTCCGTCCGCCCGTATTTTTCGCTGTAATACTGCTTCCATGCCTCCACATCCCCGAAGCAGACCGCAGAGACATGTTCTCCCGCCGCCGTCATAAGGGACAGCTTCAGCACATTCTGATTCCTGCCCACCACTGACGCCCGCAGCAGCGCAAGCTCCCTGTCCGCGAACTGTGGCTTGCTGTTGCCGTTTCCAAACGGCTCTAAGCGCTCCAGCTCCCGGATCAGCCCGATCGTAGGATATGCAGCAGGCATTGCCATATCTATCTTTATCTTAGGTATAAAATCTTCTTCTGTCAATTCACAGCAGGCATTTATTTTGTCGCGGAATACCGCCACATCCTCGCACAGCGACAGCCCCGCCGCCATCGGATGTCCGCCGAATTTGGAAAAACATTCCCGGCACTTGCACATCTCGTCATACATCGAGTACGCTTCCGTGGATCTGCCGGACCCCTTCACCCCTTCCTCACCGTCCGTCAGAACGAACACCGGCTTGTGGTAGGACTCCCGGATTCTCCCCGCAATGATCCCCGCCAGGCTTTCATGCACACCGGGCAGATAGATCACCAGCACCTTCTCGCCCGCAGCACCCTCGTTCACAATCTGTTTTGCCAGTTCCACGCCGTCCGCCGTCATGCTTTTGCGCTGCGCGTTCAACTCCACGAGTTCTTTTGCAATTTTTCCTGCATTAGTCTCATTTTTTTGCAAGAAAAGATTCAGTGCGATTTTGGCTGTCTCCAACCGCCCACTGGCGTTGACGCAGGGACCAAGCACAAATCCGATGTGGTATGATGTGATCTGTTCCGGCGTCAGCTGATTCTGCAAAATCAAGGCACGCATGCCGGGGTTCGCCGTCCGGTGCAGCCGCTTTAGTCCCTCCCGGACCAGAATCCGGTTCTCATCTGTCAATTCCATGACATCGCCCACCGTCGCAAACGCCACAAATTCCAGAAACGTGAATGCCTCCTCCGCGTCAATGTGAAACGCCTCATAGAGAAGCTGTATGATCTTCCACGCCACCGTCGCCCCACAGAGCCCTTTGTACGGATAGGAACACTCCTGCTGCTTCGGGTTGACAATGGCATCCGCCGCGCTCCGCAGATACCGCCGCACCCCTTGCTCCTCCACATAGGGTATCTCATGGTGATCCGTCACCAGAACCGTCATCCCCAGCTCTTTCGCATGCGCAATCTCATTGATGGCCGCAATACCGTTGTCGCAGGTGATGATCGTGTCCATCCCCTCCTCATACGCCGCATCGATCAGATGCTCGTTGATGCCGTAGCCGTCACGCATGCGGTCGGGAATCGCGCAGGACACACTGCCGCCGCATCGTGTGATCCCCTGATACAGGATATAGGTAGACATCACGCCATCGATGTCATAATCTCCAATGATCCGGATCTGTCTTCCCTGCCTTATCTTTTCAGCCAGGATACGGATCAGCATCTCTGACTCATAAAGCAGATGCGGATCGTACAAATCCCTGCATGTGCCGTTCAGATATTTATCAATCGCCGCATCACCGATCACCTCGCGGTTGCGGATCAGCCGCGCTGTCACGGGACTGATGCCAAACCGTTCTGCAATCGCCTGAAAATCGGCGCCTTTTTTTATTTCATACCACTTTTCCATCTTCACTCATGCCTGTTCTATCGTATTCTGCCGGTCGCCTTCGTATTCCACGGAAAGAAGCGCCAGCCCCAGCGCAGGTGCCGTGTAGCCCGCCGCCTGTCTGTCCCTCCTGGCAAGCACGTCCGTCATACTCCCCGGCTCTCTTCTGCCGTCTCCCACCTCAATCAGTGTCCCCGTCAGAATCCGCACCATATTCTGCAAAAAACCGTTCCCCGTGAAAAAAAGATCTATCTCCGATTCGTGTTCCTCCACACGAATCTCATAAAGCGTCCGCACTGTGGACTTTTTCATTCTTGTGTTGCCGCAGAACGACTTAAAATCATGCTCCCCCAGAAGAAGTCCCGCCGCTTCCCGCATCCTTCCCGCATCAAGCGGAATCCGATAATCATACACATACCTGCGCGCAAAGACATCTGGCACCGCGCCCGTATGAATCCGGTAGTGGTAGGTTTTGCGCACTGCCTGATAGCGGCTGTGAAACCTCTCGTCCGCCTCTGTCAGGCTGCTTACGGCAATATCCTCCGGAAGGTAGCGGTTCAATCCTTCCAGCAGTTCCCCCGTATCATGCGGCTGCTTAAGATGAAAATTGGCAACCTGCCCGATGGCATGCACTCCTGCATCGGTTCTCCCGGAACCTATGACATCCACCTGCTGTCCCGTCATCCGTGTGAGAACAGTCTCAAGCTTGCCCTGGATCGTCGCGTCCGTCGCATGCTGGCTCTGCCATCCGCTGTAGCGCGTGCCGTCATACTGTATTGTCATCCTGTAATTCGCCATAAAATTCTCCAAAAAAAGTCCCCAGTTTGTAACTTATTCTATCACAAACCGGGGAAAAAACCAACCTCTAAACCAGCTCCGCAATGCGCGTAACCGCGACATAAATCTCGGAAATACGGTACCAGGTCCGAAAGTCGATCACTCCCGTGACCGGAAGTCCGAAGATACTCTGGAAACGCTCCACCGCCTCCCTGGTTGCCGGTCCGTAGATTCCGTCCGGCGTAATTGTCGGAATGGCCGGGTAGGAACGCGAGATGCGCGCCAGCTGTTCCTGAATCTGCCGGACCTTTTCTCCCGTCGATCCGACCGACAGATCGACTCTCGGCCAGGACGCCGGGATGCCCGAGACCTCCTCCGCCGTGTTGATGAACATGTTATTGCCGTAATAGTAGCGCAGAATCTCAATCGTCTCATAATTCTGATCGCCGAGATACTTGCTGCCCCACTGGCTCAGCCAGTTGCTGCAGGTCACGCGCTGCCCGTCGCAATACTGCGTTAAGATCGGCTGTCTGACATTCGGTCTGGAGAGATAGTTCTGGAACATCTCATCCACCACATCCGAGATGCTCTGGTAAATGTTGCGCCCATACATGAATTTCTGGTCATATGCCGTGGAGGACGTGATCGTAAAGCTGTAGCCTTTGTTGCGGTACATCGGGGCTATCGTTTTCAAGTAATTTTTCGTCCAAAAAATCATCAAGACGAATCTTGAATTTTATTGTAATATCATCATCTTTTACTATGATTTTGTCTATCAGAGTTGACAGTATCATCTGTTTGGTCTGTATATCTGAATCTTTAAAAATCTCACTCCATTTTGGCATTGCGTCCACATAAGCCAGTAATTCATTAGATTGTACAGACACCTCATCCAACTGCTTTTGCAATCTGATTTTGTTTGCTTCTATTTCCTTTTTTGAAGTCTCTTTATCAGATATTATAGCAGATAATTTATCAACGCTGAATGCAAATTCTCCTCGAATTGCTTCGGGTAATTTTTCTTCCAGTGTTTCTATATCTGCTGTAAGACTTTTTATTGTCTTTTCTAAGTCCTTGATTTCACGCTTAATGTCCTTTGTCTGCTGTGCCTGCATATCTTCCAATTCCTTAGAGATATCTATTTTCTTTAAATTCTCAAGGTATGCGTCTACTGTTGCAAATACTATGCTTTCTAAATATTCCTGTAAATAAGTGCTTTTAGGCTTACACCCATTTGGACATCCATAACGCCCTACATAGGAGACTTTTTTCTCCCCTGTTTTCTTGCAAGTCCAGTGGTTTGCATAGCCAGTGTTTTTTAATCTCTTTCCACAGTACCCACAATAAACCATGCCTGTAAGTGCAAGTCTGCCCCTTGTAGAGAATGGTACATTATATTGCTCCATATACAAGTCATTTGTAGCCTGCCTTGCAGCATTGATTTTATTCTTTCTGGCTTCTCTGATTTCCTGCGCTCTCTCCCACAGTTCCTGTGATACGATTGCAATCTCTGGATTCTGCTCTCTGGCATAAGTCCATTCTTTTCTGTCTAAGCGTGTACTGTTTGCATGACCATTTTTTCTTCTGTTGTATGCTACGACCCCCATGTAAATAGGATTTGTAAGAATGCTTCGTACTGTTCCATTTTTCCATTGTTCTAATACAGGTGCTGGCACCCCCTTTTCATTCAGTGTTTTTGCTATCTTCTGGAATCCCATTCCTTGATTCACTGCATAGTCAAAAATCTCTCTGACTATTTCAGCCTGCCCTGGCACAATCACTAACTTATGTAATGCTCTTCCATGATTGCTTATCTCTCCAGACAAGACTAATTTGTAACCATAGGGAGCTTTTCCACCTACAAACCTTCCATCCTTTACCATTTCCACCATGGTATCATGGACTCGCATACCAGTTTTCTTGGATTCGCCCTCGTTCTGCCAGAATCGTATATAGTTGAGTAGCTTATCAATATGTTCTTCTGTTTTTAACTGTCCATCCTTAATCGTCCAGACTTCAATTCCCATGCGGTTAAGTTCTGCCACATAGAAACTGTATTCTTCCTGCCTGCCGATTCTATCAGACATATAGGTAAGCAGAATTTCAAACTCTCCCTGCTTTGCATCCTGCATGATTTCTTGAAGTACCTCTCTATCGTCCACTCCATTGTGGTAGGCTGATACTCCTTTTTCAAGGTATTCTTTGTCAAACACCCAATCTGGATGTTTTGCAATAAACTGCTCCGCTTCTGCACGCTGAATTGGTATGTCATCATCATGCAACTGCTGTCTCGATGATACTCTAAGTAATGTTCTTACTCTTTTACTCATGGCTCATTCCTCCTTTTCCCTTTTGGGGTTGGGAATGATACCGCTTGTAAACTCCTTTGTAAAGACCCTTTTTGAATTTTGTTTAAATAAACTTCTTTTAGCATATGCTCAAATCGGTCTGCATCCCTAGGGTCTACAGTATATGGAAATTCTAAGGTGATTTGCACCTTTTTATTTCCCTGCACTATCTCTTGTGAATATGTTTCCATATTCTGCATATTGTTTTGTTCTCTTATCTTGCTTTTTACATCTTTATGACTATCTGTAGATTGATATTCTTTCCATTGTCCTTCCATGATAAATACTGTTCCAAGTATTTATCTGAGTATGATAAATCGTTACGTGCTTTAATCTCTCCACCTTAAAAACCTCCTCCTTCCTTATAATGTTCTGTGTATCTGGCAGATTACTCTGCCAGATAGGTTGTTTTGTTGCCTTACTGTCTATGCAGAAAAGGTAAACAATTTCTTCTTTTCTGCATTGGTTGTTGTGAATGTTGCCTTGGTTTCATCAAGTGCAGTCTGGATCGCTCCAAATAACTCATTGATTTGTTCCGTTGAGTAAGTGTAGTACTTCTTGTTTGAGAGTTTTTGCAGCTTCTCTATCTCTGCCATCACCTTTGATGCTTGGTTCTCGGCTTTTTCTTTGAAGCGTGCTGACTTGTCTGGCTGTGGCTGTTGTACTGGTTGGGTTGCTTCTGTGCTTACTGTTGGTGCTGGGGTGTTTGTTGTTATACTGGGGCTTATGGATAATACCCCGACTGGAAAACTGATTCGCAGTATTCTCCTTGCGTTTGCAGAGTTCGAGCGAGACATGATTGTGGAACGCACACAGGAGGGGCGACGCCTCTCTGGTCACTACGGTGGTCGTCCCCCAAAATACAAACGGGAATAATTGGAGCATGCAATGCTTCTCTTAGAGACCAATTCCTACAAACAGGTCTCCACCATGACCGGAATTTCGGTCAGCACTCTATACCGCACTAAATTGCGTAAAGAGGTGTAAAAAAAAACTTACACACTTTACTTGACAAACCCTTAAAATATGTTGATGCATCTAACACTGCTTTTGACTGATTAGCTGATATTTTGTATGTTGTTATTGAATATTGTCCGAGTGTTGCATAGCAATCTTGACACACAAGGTTTCCACCTGTAGATATTGTTGTTGAAATCCTACAGTAACCATATATCTTTCCCATTATGTACTGACACCTCTCTTTCATGCCCTGCGCAAATTTAACCAACATTAAAAATTATATTTTTCTATTATCTTGAAAATAGGCTATTTTTTAGGATTTCCTCACAATTTCTATACTTTTTCGTAATAGGTTAAAATTTATACTTTCAGTTTGGAGATATAAACAGATAATAATGATTATTATTTTGCAAATTGCTATATGTAACGTTACGTTATGTCGTGTTTTGTTATATTTACTTTTTGTAACATTTTATATTGACATTTTTGTCCGTCTTTGTTATTTTATGTTAAAAGGAAGGTTATACATATGAATAATTTAAAAAATATCCGAGAAATTTATGGGATTACCCAAGATGAAATAGCTAAAGCAATTAATGTTAATCGTGCAACAATTTCTAACTGGGAAAATCAAGAAGATAGAAAAGCCTCTAACTCTAGTCTAGAAAAGCTATCTCTCTTTTATGGAATTGGTCCTGAATTTTTCTATGAGGAAGAACTTAACGACACAGTTCGGCAAATGCTTGTGAATAACGCAAAACGTCAAAAAGAAATTGAAAAAGATAGTAATAGAGAACATGCCAAGGCTGAAGATTTCCATAATTTATTTTCCTCTCTCACTTTTGATAAAGCAATTCAACAATACATGACAGCAACCAAACTTCTCTTGGCTACTGCTGATGAAGGTTCTTTAGAGAAGCTAGAAACTGCACTTAAAATAAATAAAAAAGTGGGAGCACGTTTAGAAAGCATTGTAAATATTAGAAAAACAGAAAACGCAAATAATGAAGAAACCCTATCCGATTTAATTGATAGTCTTTTTTCTGAAAATTAACTAATTCAAAAGAAAAAGACCTTGATAGCACTTAAATGCTTTCAAGACCCTTTCAAAAATCAACATCCTCTTAAATTAGGTTGCTAATTCCTCAACAGTTTTATCATACCTTTTTTGAGAGCGTTCGTCAATGATTTTTGGCACAAACCACTTATGGAAAGGAGCTGAAATTGACAATAACTGCTCTTTTGACTTAGTTTTTGAATATAACAGTAACTACAAACTAAGATTCATGCGTTTTTACGCAACGAGGTAAAAAATGAAACATTATTATATTAACAACAATACATCAAACCCTAATGGCAACAACGAAGTTCACACAGAGGATTGTAAATATTTACCATCACCTACAAATCGTACTTATCTTGGTTATTTTAATGATGCTATAGCGGCTGTGGCAAAAGCAAAATCCCAAGGCTATTCCAATGCTGATGGTTGCGTTCACTGCTGTCGAGAAGCACACACTGCATAAGGGAGGTATCTATATGGACATAAAGTATACCCCTATTTTAAGATGGAAAACCGGAGAGAAAAATTGTCTTGAACATCTTTCTCCAGATGTTTCAAGACAAATTGTTCCTTTTGTAGAAGTTTCACCTCCTACTGATTCGTCTACTGATGAAGCTGCTGAAAAGAAGTTATCAAAGCTAATCTCTTCTTTCAATGTAAGCTGGACAAACAAGCCATTTTACTTGTACTTATCAGATGATTGGTATGCTAGTGCTGATAGCCCAGAGCAAATATCTGAAATATATAAAGATTTATTTAAGGGTATAAATCATCCAAAAGCCATACCTGCTTTCGATATTACCGATGAAATCAATATAAGTAATAACACGGCTCTAACAACTTCTAACGGTATATGTCTGCGTATAAGTGGAAACAGCTTTGAATTATTAAATCAATCACTTAGTGATTACGTAGAAAAATCATGGATTACCCCTCAAAATACAGATTTACTAATTGACTTAAAATATATTGAAGAGGACATATATCCAAAAAAAGCGGTATTAACAACAGCAATCTCTGATATCCCTAATATATCCGATTATAGGCGTATCATTATTGCAAGTTGTTCTTTCCCTAAAGATGTTTCAAATCTTCGTTCAGACGTAGTGAACGAATTTAAGCGTCATGAAGTTTCAATTCACAAAATATCTTTAGATTTAGAAAGTAAATTCGGATTTAATTATGTATATGCTGATTATGGTTCCATGAACTTAAATGAAACCACATTTGCACCTTACATGGTTCCTAATTTTAAAATTAAATATTCTACTGCTGACAAGTACCTGGTTGTTAAAGGTCTTTCACTAAAAAAGGGTGGCCTAGAATTAGCAAATGTTATGGCTGGCTGCAGGCTTTTGGTGAACCATCCTCAATACTCTGGTGAGAATTTCTCCTATGGTGATAAAATCATCGCCACTACAGCCAATGGAACAAACACCAAGAGTGGTAACCTCACAAATTGGGTCGGACACAGTTTCAATCATCACATTACATTAATTGTCTCGTTGATGTAAATAATTGGAGAGATTAGAACAACATTGTTTCTAATCTCTCCAATTTTCTCTGCTTTTAATAGTTTCACGTGTATAATCCCTTATTTGTTTTAAAGTAAATTTATCCATTGCTATTTGTCGTAATAATCTTCTGTTTTTTCCGGATATTCCTTTTATCCCTGCATTTCTTAATAACATAATAAGTTCTTCTTTCCAAAGTAATTCTAGCAAAGAAATAGCTTCTATATTCTTATTTATTTTAGCAGTGCGCTTCCTTTTAATCTTACATTTACCATGAAATTCACTTACAATGTAAATTCCCCAATAATTAGGTACATGTTCTTCAATCCGGTCTTTAAATTTCTCTCCTACCACTATGGAAACCATATCAAACGTCTTATCATAACATTTCTGTTGTAATGCAAGACGTTCTAGGGTGTCTGCATCACTCTTTATCTCATATCCACATAATCTTCCATTTGCAACCGCCACATCAACTCTCGCTTCTCCATCGCATACAGCCAGTTCCTCTATTATCCTATAGTCATGTTGAGCATTTATTCTATTCAATTCATCAATTAATGTCACTCGTATATCATTATCCTTTAGCAAAACTAGACCTCCAGTATGCATTCCAAAATCTATAAAACTTTTACCCTAGAATTATACCACTTTATCAGTCACTGCTCAATTCAAAATGCTACTTGATACCTCATTTTCTTCTATAGATTATTGCTATATATTTTTATCGTTGATACTAATTACTATTTCTCATGTGAAATTCATAATCAGATATCATTACATAATTCGTTATACATGCAATTAAATCTTCAATACTGTAAACCACATCTGATACCTCGTAAAGTACCCTTCCCTTATTTGTTAACTGTAGTATTACTTTTGTATGTAGAACATATTGCCATGGGATTCTCTCATTAATTTTCTGGTATAATCTACTTAAGTCTTTTTGAGCTATTTTTCTGTTTGATGTTTCTAAGCTTGTTACTACTGTTTTATTATTCATCATAACTGCTGTTACTAAAATCTTACACTTCATCTCTAAAACCTCCAATAAATAAATTTATCTCTTATCTAAGTCAGCAACCACCAGTTCAACTGGTGGTTTGCTATAAGCCCTCCAAAGGGCTATGTTACTGCTCGCCCCAAAGGGCGGTGTCACAAGCATTTTTACTGGTCCGCTATAAAGCGGTACTTCTTGAATCTTCTCACTTTTTCCTCTGTAAAACTGGTTCGTTCATAGCGTGATGAAATTACATCATACATTGTATTCGCTTTATCTTTATGTGTTCCAATCACAATATAGAAAAGGTTTGCTAAACAATCATCCTCGACCATTGGAACTAATGTATTTGTATGAATCTTTTTCATCATGTTTGTTGTGAAAAAGCCATCTGTATCAAGTTCCAACTCTCCTGCTTCTGATAATCTCAAACCATAAACCTCATCTGTTGTAAGGCCTTTTAAAGTGTCCTTAATCTGCTTTTCTGTCAACTCTACAAACTTCTCCCTTTGGCAAGCTGTACGCTTCATAACAGATAGCTCTTGCTCCTAAAAAGATTTCATTTGTTACTACTAATTTTCTACACATATTGTTTTCCTCCTGCGCTTCGCATTTATTATCTTGTTTCGGGCTTTTCTTTTACTGCCCTCCTTACATTTAATACAATAACGCGTGGAAAGTGTGGTGTCAGTGGTGGTAATAGCCAAGGATTTTGATATGGGATTAGTGATGTTGTAGAGAAATATAAAAGGCCCACATTTTACTGTGCGCCTTCATAATTTAGATAATTGAATTTTCGTAGTCCTGTAACTCATGGTACATGCCTTCAATGATTACTTTTTTATCAATGATACGATAAACAAACAGATATCTATGCTTAACAAATTTAATTTTATGCAATCCCATTTCTTTCAATCGTTTACTGTTACAATATCCAAAGCTGTCTGCCATCTTCTCTAATTTCTCAATCGTATCATCAAAATCATTTATTACATTTTTCAATGCCTGTTGATTTTTTAATACGTTAGAAATATATGATAAAATATTATCATATTGAGTTTCTGCTAATTCTGAAAGTTCTACATTAAACTGCATACTTCTCCCTCATGCTCTTCGATACTGCTCGTGCTGACTTTGTTGCTCCCATGTCACTTTTTCTGATTGATTCAGACAACTCTTCTACCAACTCGTCCTCACTCAACCTTTTTAGTTCACTCGCTTCTGATTTCTCGGACAGTCTGTTTACAAGCATGATTACCATATTATAATCCTCTGCTGACAAATTCTCAATTTTGTTTGTTAACTCTGCTATACTCATATGAAAACCAGCTCCCTTCGTGAATCTGTGTTCAATTTTATTATAAGTGCTATTTTCAGAAAAATCTATAACAATTTATTCCAAGTTTCTAACTATTATACAAGCCTGCAATTCTATAATACTGCCTGCTTGTCCTATACTTCCTTTTCTCCGGATAAACCACCAGTTCTCTACAGAAGTACTTACTTTTTCTCTCCAAGACTTTACTTGAAACTATTTGCCTACCTACCACTCCGTGTATACACGATTGAGCGTAAACGACATGATGGCAAGAACATTCGCCCGGATCGTTGTGTCCGGCCAGGTCGAGTAGATCTCGCTGGAGGCAACATTCTTGATATAATCCCGGTAACGGACATAGTAGTCTCTGGCTGTCGGATCACTCGGAGCGCCGTCATGTACAATCACATATTCCGGGATCACCACACGGCTTAAAATGATCTCTCCGGTTTCCGTGACGGGTTTGATCTCGGCTTCCGCGATCTTGGGCGGATATTCCGCAAAAAGGGTATGTGCCGGAATGACGATGTTATCGGTCATGCTTTCGGTGGTTTCCTCGGCGTCCATCCGGATTTCCTGCAGCGACAGCTGATCCGAAAAGACCTCAATGCCGGAGATATTGATCGGACGATATCCTTTTGCAGTGACCTGAATGGTATACTCCGCGTAAGGCTGCACCTCGCTCGGCTGCATTGACAGTTCAAGCGGAGGCGTATCAAGCGTAAGTGTTTCGGACATTCCGGAAGCATCCGTGTTCACCTCCTCGACCGTGCTGTCGGGATCTCCAGAATAGGAGATCGATATTTTTGCATCGTCGATCGGCGTGCTGGTTCCCCGCTCGATGACCTGCATCCTGAGATCCCCGCGATCCACATTCTCGTTCTGTGCATATCTGATATCTGGCATAAAAACCTCATCGATTCTTTTCGTATTATCATATGCCGGCGCCAAATGAAATGTGCGCATCCGCCCTGCCGAATCCTGCCGCAAAAAAACGGATTGTCACTTTGAGCAGCCAACCCCTTTTGCACGACGAGGAATAGAATGGGAAGATCATGCCTATCGATTTCTGAGGGAATGCATCTGGAAATTCGGTTCAAAAAATGTGGCATTTCTAACCAGCCGAATGTTTGCATCTTCGATG
>OGYN01000469.1_pt1 | contig 37813 bp, 26 predicted proteins | sample 1576551 | NCBI WGS metagenome assembly OGYN01 (sample SAMEA3541589, study PRJEB24748) | human gut metagenome | biome: human gut; feature: human-associated habitat; material: faeces | place: China | collected 2012 | reverse complement strand
GACCCGGAGAGCTCCTACACGGCAAAGCTGTACGCCAGCGGCACCAAGCGTATTGCGCAGAAAGTGGGGGAAGAAGGCGTGGAGACCGCGCTGGCCGCCACAGTGAACGACCGCTTCGAGCTGAAGAATGAGGCGTCTGACCTGATGTATCACCTGCTGGTGCTGCTGCAGGACCAGGGGCTGGATCTCGGGGAAGTGATTGATAATTTAAGAGCACGGCATAGGTAATATAAGACATGGCGGTTATAAAACCGCCATTAATTACTCTTTCTAAATGAACCCTTCACGCAGCCCTCGAAATACTCCCCCAATATCCTTTACAACCTAATATTTGAGATGTGAATTGGATTCACATGACAGATGTAGTTTGTTAGAATGCTGCCGCCTTTAACATCCAATTGGAACGCTAGCGGAGTATATAATGCCAAGTTCAGGCCCATTATGGCAACTAATGAAATATGGGTTAGTTGGGATAGTCAATACACTAATTACGGCAGTTGTAATTTTCCTGCTAATGCATTTGGGTCTTGGCATTTATCTGTCCAATGCGATGGGTTATGTTGTAGGTATTGTTTTCAGCTTCATAGCAAACACAATATTTACATTTACGCAACCAATTAGTATCAATAGACTAATAAAATTTTTATGTGTTTGCTTCATTTGTTATGTGGCAAATATCATTGTCATAAAAATATTCTTCGTTTTTATGCCAGAAAAAATATATTCAGCACAAATCCTTGGGATGTTCACATACACTATCACAGGTTTTATTTTAAACAAGTTCTGGGCGATGAAATGACAACCTCAACTGATATAAAAAGCACTCCTTCTTTAGCTATTGTGGTACCTTGCTATAATGAACAAGAGGCTTTTCCTTTCTGTCTCGAAAAGCTTTCGAATGTACTAAATTCATTGATAGCCAGAAATAAAATTAACAACAATAGTTATCTTTTGTTTGTCGATGATGGTAGTCGTGACAATACTTGGGCACAAATTAAAGATGCCTCGACCGCTTATCACTATGTGCGAGGAATAAAATTATCAAGAAATAAAGGACATCAAATTGCCTTAATGGCAGGGTTACGCTCGGTCGATACAGACGTAACCATTAGCATCGATGCGGATCTACAAGATGATGTAAATTGCATCGAAAAAATGATTGACGCTTACAGCCAGGGATATGACATAGTATACGGCGTAAGATGTAATCGAGACAGTGACACTTTTTTTAAACGTACAACAGCTAATGCATTTTACGCAATAATGTCCCACATGGGTGTAAATCAAACTCCAAATCATGCAGATTATCGATTATTAAGTAATCGTGCGTTGGAGGCTCTTAAACAATATAAAGAGCAAAATATATATTTACGTGGATTAGTGCCTCTTGTGGGATATCCCTCGATCGAGGTGCAATATAGCCGTGAAGAAAGAATTGCAGGTGAATCAAAATATCCAATTAAAAAAATGCTTGCGCTGGCTCTCGAGGGAATTACCTCATTATCAGTTACACCGTTACGAATTATAGCTATGACAGGTTTTATAACTTGCATCATATCTACCATCGCTGCGATTTATGCTTTAATTCAAAAAATAACAGGTACTACAGTTGAGGGATGGACATCAGTCATGATCGCTATATTCTTTCTTGGCGGTGTGCAAATGCTTTCTTTAGGTATTATAGGGGAATATGTCGGGAAAATTTATATAGAGACGAAAAATAGACCTAAATATTTCATTGATGAAAGCGTAGGTAATGATAGCAATGGAAAATAATATGCAAAATCTGATCAATTCTTTAGCAGAGGGAAATAAAAAAAACGTTTACATTTTTTATTTCTTTCTGATTATGTTAACATTTTCACCGGTAATTTTCTTTTCATATGCATTTTCAGACGACTGGTCAACATTCTTTGATGCTATAACAAGAAACGGTTCTTCGTTTCAGTGGGATGTTCAATCTGGTCGTCCCGTTTATGCTGTGTTCCGTTACTATGGACAAATGTTAATTAATGATATTTCTTCATTTTCGTATTTGCGGCTTTTTAATATATTAAGTCTGGTTGTCTTAAGTGGTTTTATTTACAACTTCATAGACAGCAGAAAAATATTTGATAACCCCGTATTCAAAGTAATATTTCCGCTGTTAATTTGCTTACTCCCTGCGTTTCAAGTTTATGCTTCATGGGCAACATGTTTCCCGTTCACTATTTCAGTATTGCTGGCAGGTATTAGTTATAATAAATGTTTCCCACATTCGAAGCAGCGGTCGTCATTGCCAGAAAAATTAGCATCCATTGTTGTTTTATGGGTGGCATTTGCAATATATCAACCGACAGCAATTACATTCTTATTCTTTTTTATGCTTGATAGTTGTATAAAAAAAGAAAGTAGTTTAACTGTGAAAAAAGTTGCGACATGTTTTATCATTTTAGTTATCGGTGTTGCAGGCAGTTTTATAATGTCAAAAGTACTTCCTGTCTGGCTATATGGGGAATCATTATCGAGAGCCGAGTTAACCGCAGATATCGGTGGAAAGATGAAATGGTTCATAAATGAATCACTAATAAACGCTGTAAATAACTATAACATACAACCAGTAAAAATATATTCTTGGTTCTCCTCGCTTGCAATTTTAATCGGCTTATACACTATTTTTGTGGGAAAATCAGGCAGATGGAAAACGTTCATAGTCATAGCGATCGGGATAGGTTCTTACGCTCCAAATTTAGCGACAAAAGAGAATTGGGCAGCATTCCGCTCGTTAGTGGCCTTAGAACTTATTATATCAACTCTATTTCTTATTGGCATAAATAGCCTTGTCAGTAGAATTTTTAAGCAAGCATTTGTCTGGCCTCTTATCGCTTTAACAATTATGATAATAGCTCAGTATAATATTATAAATGGATTTATTATTCCTCAACGCTCTGAAATTCAGGCACTTGCTGCGGAAATAACTAATAAAATACCTAAGAATTACACAGGAAAATTAATGTTCGATCTCACAGATCCTGCTTACAATGCCTTTACAAAAACACAGAGATATGATGAGTTTGGGAATATTTCATTAGCAGCGCCCTGGGCGCTCAAAGGTATGGCTGAAGAGATCAGAATTATGAAAGGATTTAATTTCAAACTATCTAACAACGTTATAATTTCTGAGACCAATCGATGTATTGATGATTGTATGGTTATCAAAACGTCAGATGCAATGCGAAGGTCAACGATAAATTATTAGTAATTTCTGTGCCGCCCTCATTTTTTATGGGGGCACTATTACAGTAACCATAAAATACGCTTTTAAATACTAGTCTTTGCTTGAGAGTAGTTTAAGAAACTTTGTTTGAACAGTCTTTAGTTCTTCATTGTAATTTTCGAGAATTTTATTATCTGCTTTAATAGCTAAATTCTCCCTATTCATAGAAGCAATCATTTCGTCCTTTTGTTGAAGCTGCTGTTTTATCTCCTCAACTTCGTTTTGTAAGGTCAAAATATTTCGTTGGGCATCCTCTAATTCATTAAGAACCCGATCTTTTAAAGAAAAAAGATACTCTTCAGCAGACATATCAGCGATTCGTCGATAAGCAGAAAGAATAAACTCATCATAAAAGTCTTCATTATTGATATCAAAACTGCTGATGAATAATTTGACATCTTGAAACAGTTTATTAAAGGCTTTACCCGATAGCGTATTTAAGTGCCACTCAAGGAATACGACAATGTAATTATAAAAATCCCTTTGTCGCTTTTGCATCATGCCATTTTTAAAAAGAAAATCCCTTAGAGCAACAAGAGCATCAAGTGCGCAATGATAGGAAACGGAGCGAGTTGAAGACAATGATGTTTTTCGATTAATCGTATGAGCAATCAATATTTCATCAAGAATAGTTACCTTTTCGGCACTAAGCATAGATGCACACACAAAAAACAGATCATTTGATGTTCTTAAATCTTGGTAGCTCAACGAGTGCTGAATAATAAATTCACGTCGGAATAATTTGTCCCATGGCCACCATATAAATGCCCTGAAAAAGTCTCGCTCAATATCTCCAGGCGAGAAAACTGCTTTTTCAGGTAATAAATCTTTTCGAATTGAATCTGGCATTGGAGCATACTGGAGAGATTGTAGATTAAATGAGCGGCTTCTGCATACAACGATATCTGCCCCTGATAGCTCCGCACAATCAGACATGTGCTTCAACATGTTCGTATCGACATAATCATCATCATCAAGAAATATTATATATTCTCCCTTTGCTTCTGAAAGACCTATATTACGTGATATGCCAGCTCCAATATTTACAGCGTTATCAATAATTCGTATTCTTTCATCGCCGGATGCAATCTCCTTAAGGATATCTAATGTATTATCACTCGAATGATCATTGATTATTATAATTTCAATTTCATACAATGACTGTGAAACAATGTTTTTTAGAGTATCTGCAATATACCCTTCGGCGTTGTAAACAGGAATAACGACCGAAACAATTATATCACTTTTTTCATGAGTCATAAAAATACCATTAGTAGTAAATTGAATTACATTATATAAACATTACTATTATCAATATGAAGGTTTTTCGCAATAATAAATGTGAAACTTACACATCATCGAACTACATCATGATATATTTGCAATGTTTTATCGATAATCATAACACTAGAAAATTTATCTTGTATACGTTTCCTCCCCTTAATACCCATTTCAACGCGTGCTTTAGGATTGCTAAGCAAAAAGGCAAGTTTATCAGCCAGCTCTTCAGGTGAATTGCTTTTAACAATAATTCCATTATCGTTATCAATAATAAGGCTATCACAACCACCAACATCATAAGCAATACAAGCGCGACCCACAGAAGATGCTTCCAGAAGAATTCGCGGAACACCTTCAGAATAAACTGACGGCAAAGCAACGATATTTGATTGCTCAATAAGATCGCAAACGTTATTCGAACGACCTAACCAGTTAATTAATCCTTGCTGATGCCAATTTTCAATGACCTGAAGGGAAATTGCATCTTTATCATTTTCGACCAGAATTCCAGCAACATTCAAAGTAAAGTGAATATTCTTACTGCGTAATATTTTCTTCGCTTCAATTAAGTCGCCCAGTCCTTTACTCCACAACATACGGCTGGCAAACAATACAACAGGGACATCGTGATCCTGTTCAAGAGAATATTTGTATATCTCTGGATTAATGCCTGCACCATCAATAACAATAGTCTGTTGTTCTTCGAGTCCAACCAACTTAGCCAGTTTTTTTCTGTCACGGTCATGTTCAAACATAAATATACAGCGCTTATTACTGGAAATATATTTATATGCAGCAATAGTAAACTGCCGTAATAATTTTAAAGGCATGCTGTCTGAAGAAAATACTCTTCCAAGCCCAACAAAACTTACGATGACCGGCAGATTAAATTTCTTCGCGAGCACACCACCAATCAAACATGGCTTGATAGTGATGCAATGCAAGAGATCCGGTTTTATATTTTTAATAATTTTTTGCACATCATGGTAAGTACGAAAGAAAACTAATGCATTAAAAGATTGAGCATCAAGAGTAACATTATGGCAAATAAAGCCGAATGTTTTGAATTTATTTATTATGTTGTCATCAATAAAATGGCTGATGATGTGAATCTCATAACCTGCATCACGGGAGGCGATGGCACGATCGATCCAGTGTAAATCGAAGTACCAATCCGAATTTATGAAATAACACAGTTTTCTCATTGCTATGCCCACTTAATGATACTTACCACTAATACCTTTTATGCCATGTGAAATTCCACGAAGAATAAATTTCATATAGGAATATTTTTGACGTTGCCATGGCAGGATTAATATATATTTTAGGATGCGTATCGCTATCGCTGAATTGCTATACACGGCATTTTTCTGGAATATTTTCTTCGACAGGATCAAATTACGGCATAGATAGTAAACCTTCCATTCAGGTGCAATAAGTTTGCCCTGAATACTCACATCATGATAAAAAAGCAACTCCGGGCTATACATAATTTGCTCACCAGCTAATGATAGCTGATAGCCAAAGTAAAGATCATCAAAGTAGATAAAGAGCTGTTCATGAATGTGGTCAAGACTGGTCGTGAGCAGATCACGATGTATGACCATCCCTACAAATGAAACCGTTTGTACGAACATAGAACGATTAGCTGCCGGGATAAATTCTCCAGGGTAGCGTAAATAGCGTACAGTGTCGCCAAGGGAGGTTGGTACACGCGAGAACGGCATATTCATCGGACACGGTTTTCCTTGCGGATCTTTCACCAGTCCACTAAATACCCGACATCCCCGCTTTTCCATCTGTGAAAAGGACTTCAACGTGTCTGGATAGGGGTAAGCATCGTCATCGTAGAAAAATACCCAATCACTTGCCAGCTGTTCACAGATATACTGACTACCGGTTTTAAAGCCCCCCGCCCCACCGGTATTCTCGGTGAGGGTTAATACAATGACTCGTGTATCAACAATTGACGAAAGCCAGGCTTGGGTCCCATCCGTGGACCCGTTATTGACAATAACAATATTAGTGAATTCAAGTTTGAGGGTCTCTTCAACGGTTTTTTTCAGTTTACCGAGCCGATTGAATGTCACTATCAATGCCGTATATTTCATCGTACAGAAACCGTAAACACAGGCATTGGCTGATTTTCAGTGAGTGAATTTAAATAGACTTCTGCCGTTTTCAATGCTTCGGCGATGGTCACATCCATATCAAGGTAACGGTAGGTTCCAAGACGACCGACAAAAGTGATATTGGTTTCATTCTCGGCCAGTGACAAATATTTTTCAAGAAGAGCCATTTCTCCCATCTGACGAATAGGATAGTAAGGAATATCATTTTCTTCGCAAGCACGGCTATACTCTTTATAACAAACAGAGCCGTCGTGTTGTTCCCAGGGAGAAAAATATTTATGTTCAGTGATGCGAGTATAGGGGACATCAACAGAACAATAGTTCATCACTGCGCAGCCCTGGTAATCACCCTGATAGGTAAACTTTTTAAAATCTAATGTTCGATAGCCCAGACGGCCATATTGGTAGCCATAAAACGCATCTAATGGACCGCTATAGAATACGTGATCGTAATGAGTTCGCTCTTCAACGATAAATTCCCGCTGTAAGTCAACCTTGATATTCTCATGATTAAGAATGGACTTAATCATCTGCGTATAACCACATTTCGGCATGCCCTGAAATTTGTGGTTAAAATAATTATCATCATAGTTAAAACGAACAGGAAGACGTTTAAGAATAGATGCGGGCAGTTCCGAGGGTTGCATCCCCCACTGTTTAATCGTATATCCTTTAAAAAAGGCCTCATATAACTCTTTACCAATAAAGCGTAACGCTTGCTCTTCAAAAGTTTGTGGATCAGCAATAGTGCTGTCCCCTTTCTCAGCAATGAGCGCTCTGGCCTCATCAGGCGAACAAGTTTTTGAGAAAAACTGATTGATAGTATGCAAATTAATAGGTAGGGAAAATACCTGACCATTAACTGTCGCTTTAACCCGGTTCACATAGGGCATCATCTCTGCATGCTTATTGACATAGTTCCACACTGTTTCATTGTCAGTATGGAAAATATGGGGTCCATAAACATGTACCATCACATTCGTTTCAGAGTCCCGTGCATCATAGGAATTTCCCCCAATATGATCACGCTGATCGATAATGTGGACTTGATGTCCCTTCTCAGCAAGTTGGCGACCGATAACTGCACCAGAGAAGCCAGCACCTACGATCAATATTTTTTTACTTTTCATCTGTTGTCTCTTTTATTATCCAAGAATTGCACGGCGTACTTTGTAATAATATTTAGTCATCATGTTTCTTCTTGAGGTGCCTATTGGTGCATATTTATTAACATAAGGCATCAGTACGTTCTTGATTTTGGTCTGGAACAAGATTTGTTGTTGCGGCTCGCTATGGGTTAAACCAATCGAAGCCGCTAACGACATCTGACGTTTATAGATTTCCATCTCCCATGGAGTGTTAACGATGTTCTCAATAAAGTCGTCATAAAAATCGACTTTTTCGGTATTCCATGGTTTGTTCTCACCCGCATAATGAATCATTTTAGGCTTCTTGCGAGCTGCTAAAAATTTCATATACGTTGCAAACTTAAGATTAGGGAAGAAATCATCCGTGTTGCCATTACCATGATAAACGTTCCACTCTAATGGCAGAAATGTGACTCGAGAGTAGAATACTTTATTCATGATATCCTGGTCGAGGAACCAGTATTTCTTTGCCTTTAATACCCGCATCAATTCAGCAAAAGTATTTTCTTCGACCATTTTTTTGACATTAAAAACAATAATCCCTGCCTGAAAATATTCATCAGGGTTATTCATGTTTAAGGTTTTCTGTAAATATTCGCCTGCCGGCATAACGCCATCATCTGATGCCGACATTGCAGAAAATTTTACAAAACCTTCCATGACGATATCCTTAACCGCTGCAACTAAATTATTGCCCAGAGGGATATCAAGCAGTTGACCCAGGTCAGCCTTTACAACGGTATCCGAATCAATAAATACGACTTTATCGTATCGTCTGAACAGTTGAGGAATAAAAAGACGGGCATACGTTGATGCGCTAAAATGCGCTCGGGTATGCACACCGTTAATTTCAGTGAAGGCATTAACGTCAAAAAAACGAAGAGAAATATTCGGATGAGCAGAGGTTAGATTTACCAACCGCGTTTTATTCAAATAGCTAACTTTGTTTTCGAGTACGACGATATCATAATTTTTATTTTTGTCCGCATGTCGGATAATGGAATTAATTAATGCGCCACCGCTGATTGCGTAATTATCATCGAAACTGATAACCACTGGAACCGCAGAATCAAAAACTGGATTCAGTGCACCATTGAATGTTTCATTGCTGACAAAGGTACGCTGTAATTCTTTTACCTTAAGCTCACCATCTTGTTGCAGCTTAATTATGTAAATATTAAACAGCCGTTCAGCTATATGCCCAATAACGCGTTTTTCCTGGGCATTATAATTGTTCATCGAGATGGCATCTTCGAGATTATCCAGAATGGAAAAGAGCCACTCAGAATAGTCAACAAAAATATCTTTGCGCATAACAAACATATTTGTGTAATAGCCATCACTGGCATCATTAAACGTTTTTATTGCTGTACTATACTCTGGATATAGTTTTTCAACGATGGCAATGGCAGCCTGATAATCTCGAATGTGTAAGTATTCACCCCGTTCATAGTGATCGTAATTATTTTTACTTCCCGCCGCAGTGACAGACCATTTTTTGGGCAGCAAGATATCAATACCTTCGACACACCGTTGAATTGTTTCTTCGTTTAATCCAAAGATCTTCTCATATTCTTCATCAATGCATGGATGGTTCACTACCCCCCAGGTATCCTCAGAAAAAGTTTGTTTTTCAGAAAAATTAAGATGACGGCGATAGTGCATAAAACCGACATAGTCGGCTAGCTCTTCGTTTTTCCAAACCCAATAATGCGCAGTTAGTTCGCAATAAAACGGATTCTTAAAGGAAATATTATCGCCAGTGTCATCTCCTGGGCAACCAATTTCATTATAAGAATTTGCTTTGCCGACATGCAGAGGTTTGATAATTGCAGCATTAAGAAAAGCACTAGGCTTATGGTGGCTGGTATAGATTTTAACGCTATTGTTCATTATATTACCCAATGATTAAGCCATTGCTTGCTTGTACAGTTCAATAATTCGATCTGCAGATCCCACTTCTCTGAGTCTATGATTTTCGATCCAGATGACTCTATCGCAGATTTTTTCAACGTCACTCATATTGTGGCTAACAAACAGTATCGTCACGCCTCTTTTCTTAAAATCTCTGATGGTCTGAATACATTTAGCCTGAAAAGCGATATCACCTACTGCCAGAACTTCATCAATAATTAAAATATCCGGTTCAACCTGACTGATGACCGAAAAACCTAACTTAGCTAGCATTCCGCTTGAATATACTCTGATGGGCTCGTCGATGAATTCTCCCAGTTCCGAAAATTCAATAATACGTTCCATACGTTGTTGGACCTCTTTACGTCGAAGGCCCAGCAGAGTAGCATTCAGGTAAATATTCTCACGCCCGGTAAGTTCCGGATGAAATCCTCCGCCGAGTTCAAGCATCGATGCCACCCGTCCTTCAGTGGTGACGGTTCCCTTAGTTGGCTTAATCACGCCGGCAACCAGGCCAAGCGAGGTACTCTTTCCTGCCCCATTACGTCCAATCAGGGCAACAGCCTCACCTTTGCCAACTGTAAAGGATACGTCTTCGATAGCTAAATATTTCCGCCCCTTCAGCAACTGAAAAGCACGTTTCGGATGGAAAATTAAATCTTTGATTCCTGAGCCAATATGATGGTACAGAGGATACTCTTTTGTAACATGACTGAAGTTAATAACTGGGTGCATTACAAGATCTCTGCAAATCGATATTTTAATTTATTGAAAATAGACAAACCGACAACCGTCAAAATGATTCCCGTAAAATAGAGTATAGAAATATACTCATAATTAAGAGTCCCATTCATGAATAAATCACGCCAACTAAGAATCATACTCGCTAGTGGATTGTAGGTAATTATCCAGCTAAATTTTTCCGGAATCATATCAGACGCATATAAAATCGGCGTACAATAAAACATCAGCATAATCCCCAGACTGACAAAGCGCTCCAGGTCACGGAAAAACAGGTTCAGCGTTGAAAAGATGATTGAAACACCAAAGGTGAAAATCACCTGGCCAATAGCAATGAGAGGTATACCCCAAACCCAGGACAAGGACGGCGTCATGCCATAAACAAAAAGAAAGACAACAATAACCGGGATGGTGCAAAGAAAATGCAACCCTTCCATCATCACATTACTTAGCGGAATCACGGACCGGGGAAAAACTGTCTTCTTGATAATTTGAGCGTTAGCGATGAATGAAAATAATGAGTTAGTGGCCGAACTGGCAAACCATTGCCACGGAAACAAGCCGGTAATGAGGAAAACTGTATAATTTGGAATTTGTACTCTCATTACCAGCTTAAATATAAAATAATAAATCATGGCAAAAAGCAATGGATTTGCTACTGACCATAAATAACCTAGCATGCTGCTCTTATAGCGCACTTTTAGATCTTTATTTGTTATCACAACAAGTAAATCAAATAAATACCCTAAATTGTACTTCATCTTTATACTCATAAATTATTCTGCAAATATCCACTGAATGAGTTAGTCATACCAGGTCTACCTCGCCGATCCTGTCAGGCTCAACAATCGAGAAACTGACTGCTTTGTGCTGCGGGCAAAGTTTATCAGGTCAGCTGCCATTCATCGACTGCAACCATTGATTTGAACGGAAGCGCAAGCAACACCCCAGACATAAACGATAAAAATCCTTTTAATTCAATAAATTAAAAAATCACCTGGTGTTTTCTTCCACGCTACCGCCATTGGCTATCGCAACCAAAATGCGTGATCCACCGAGTTTTTAGCACTCACATCCGTTCAAACCGCACTGCAGATGGCATTACTGTTCAGTACAGCCATGCATCTCGTTACCTTAGCTGCAAAAAGGCTTTACTCTGGCGTTTCCCTTCTCCGTTAGCTATCAGGACTTTCTCATTTCCGCAAGCAGCATGCCTGGCGTAGCACTCCCCTCGCCTGCTCATCACGCCCTTACATGCAAAAGAACCATCTAAGGACAGCATGAAATTCTGAAATAATTTCTTGCATATTAATAACAACTTTTGGTGATGATTTATCAAGCAATACCTAAGTCTGCTAAATAGAACGGCAGCGTATTATAACTCTGCAAGTAAGGAATTAAAGTAAAAATCCGGTGCATGGCTTTTTCAATGTAAAAATGGACACACTTTAGACGATATCATGGCATTATCGCTAAATGAGCTCTCGGCAAACAAACACACCGGGCAAACTAAAGTAACCATCTTTACTCTACGAGACCAGACCGCGTCTAAACCTCGTAATACTCGATAAAACCGAAGCAAACACATAACCCATTGTTTATATTGGTTTTTATATCATTTTCAACTTCTGAATGTCTTAATGTCTTTCGCGAATGATAATTAATTACATGACATTTACTCTCTGACGCCGCTGTTTACAGGTACTTGCATATCTTGTCATGGTAAACCAAGTGATCCCAACCGCAAGCCAGTGTAAAATCGGCACTTATGTAGAACGGGATATCCACACCCCGGAGGAAAAATATGAAGTTTTTGGTCACTGGTGCCGCAGGTTTTATCGGCTTCCATATCGCGCAGCGCCTGCTGAATGAAGGGCATGATGTTGTCGGAATCGACAACATGAACGACTATTATGACGTCAGCCTGAAGCAGGCCCGTCTGGATCGCCTGGCATCTCCGGCATTCCATTTCCAGCAGCTGGATCTGGCCGACCGTGAAGGTATGGCAAAGCTGTTCGCCACAGAGCAATTTGACCGCGTGATCCACCTGGCCGCCCAGGCCGGCGTGCGCTACTCGCTGGAAAACCCGTATGCCTACGCAGACGCTAACCTGATGGGGTACCTGAACATTCTGGAAGGCTGCCGTCATACCAAGGTGAAACACCTGGTGTACGCCTCCTCCAGCTCGGTTTACGGCCTCAACCGTAAAATGCCGTTCTCCACCGAAGATTCCGTCGATCATCCGGTCTCCCTGTATGCTGCCACCAAGAAAGCTAATGAGCTGATGGCGCACACCTATTCCCACCTGTACGGCATCCCGACCACCGGGCTGCGCTTCTTTACAGTGTATGGTCCGTGGGGTCGCCCGGATATGGCGCTGTTCAAGTTCACGAAAGCGATGCTGGAAGGAAAAAGTATCGACGTTTACAACTACGGCAAAATGAAGCGCGACTTCACCTATATCGACGACATCGTCGAGGCGGTGGTTCGGGTGCAGGATGTGATCCCGCAGGCCAATGCCGACTGGACCGTTGAGAGCGGTTCCCCGGCCACCAGTTCCGCGCCGTATCGGGTATATAACATTGGCAACAGCTCACCAGTGGAACTGATGGACTACATCACCGCCCTGGAAGAAGCGCTGGGAATGGAAGCGCAGAAGAATATGATGCCGATCCAGCCGGGAGATGTGCTGGACACCAGCGCAGATACTCAACCGCTGTATGACCTGGTGGGCTTTAAGCCGCAAACGTCAGTGAAGGAAGGCGTGAAGAACTTCGTGGAGTGGTACAAGGATTACTATCAGATCTAATCCCCCTGCCCTGCCGCAATCCTCTGATTGCGGCAACCCCTTCTATGTAACCCTCCGTTGTCCTGACTATGTGTCGACGGAATGCACATTCATTATTTTTTATATAATATTTTGTGCTATAGACGCTATTTTTGCCTTTTTACTCGCCCGCCTGAAACCAGTTTCATCCAGCCTTTTTCAGAAAAGCAAATATCCGCGCGCCAGGCACTCAAACTTTTCTGGTATCCAGACCAATTTGGTTAGCGGAAACAGCATTATATGCTGATTGATAAAAAACATTACTATCTGTAGGAATTTTCCTAAATCCAGGATATGTTAGAGCAAGCCATGCAACAGCATAAAACTGATGTATTGCTTATCAAACTAATAATTCAATCAACATACGCCCTGTGGTAGATATTATGGAAAACCTATTTTTCTTAGTGGTCGCTGCCATACTACTTGCTGTTTCCGTTTATTTCTTAATTTCTTATTTAAAAGACAGAAAGAAAACGAAACTGACGTTTAATAAACGCAAGTGGTAAGGCCCGCTTCATATTGCAATTAGATTAAGATAATATTAAGAGATAAAAAATGATATGACAGAATGACTATTCATTCTGCGTTTTGGCATGGCCTTAAGGCAAGAAAAAATAACGCTACTCGCGCCCTATCCCGCGTTTTTTCATAGGACATAAATAACAAAAGCCTGCGTTGCAGGCTTTGTTTTACCTCCCGGCGCTTATCTCCGGCATCTACATCACAGTGACGGTAGCTCTTCACAAGGTAAGTTTAACTTATCGGACCTGTTTTCAACCCGCAACGGCTTTTGAGCAGGATCGTAATGTCCATCACAATTTATTGAGGTTAATCTGAATGTGCGGAAAATAGGCTCGGGGAAAGAGAAATGAAGGAGGGATAAAGGAACACACTGGCGGCGGCAGGCCGCCAGTGACAGACAGACAGGATTAATCGTTACCAAACAGATCGCGGGTGTATACCTTGTCCACCACATCCGCCAGCTCTTCCGCCATACGGTTAGAGATGATCACATCCGCCTCTTGTTTGAAGGCATCCAGGTCGCGCACGACGCGGGAGTTGAAGAACTCATCTTCCTGCATCACCGGTTCATAGATAATAACCGGAATACCTTTCGCCTTGATGCGCTTCATAATGCCCTGAATAGAAGAGGCGCGGAAGTTGTCCGAACCACTCTTCATGATCAGGCGATACACACCCACCACTTTCGGCTTACGAGCGAGAATAGAATCCGCGATAAAGTCCTTACGGGTACGGTTGGCATCGACGATAGCCGCGATGATATTGTTCGGGACCGATTCGTAGTTCGCCAGCAGCTGCTTGGTATCTTTCGGCAGGCAGTAGCCGCCGTAGCCAAAGGACGGGTTGTTATAATGGTTGCCGATACGCGGATCCAGGCATACCCCTTCGATAATCTGCTTGCTGTTCAGCCCCTGGCTTTCAGCATAGCTGTCGAGCTCGTTGAAATAGGCAACGCGCAGCGCCAGATAGGTGTTAGCGAATAGTTTGATCGCTTCCGCTTCGGTGGAGTCGGTAAACAGGGTTGGGATATCCTGCTTGATCGCGCCTTCTTTCAGCAGATCAGCAAAACGTTCGGCACGCGCAGAGCGCTCACCGATGACGATACGCGACGGGTGCAGGTTGTCGTACAGCGCACGTCCTTCACGCAGGAACTCAGGGGAGAAAATAACATTATCAATCCCTAAACGTTCTTTGATGTCGCGGGTGAACCCCACCGGGATAGTCGATTTAATGATCATCACCGCGTTCGGGTTGATCTCTGTGACATCGCGAATAACCGCTTCCACCGTAGAGGTATTGAAGTAGTTAGTCTTGGGATCGTAATCGGTCGGCGTGGCAATGATCACGTAGTCGGCATTACGATAGGCGTCGTGCTTGTCCGTGGTAGCACGGAAATTTAACGGTTTTTCTGCCAGATATTCCTGAATCTCTTTATCGACAATCGGAGAGATCTTCTGGTTAAGCATATCCACTTTGGCCTGTACGATATCCAGGGCCACCACTTCGTGGTTTTGCGCAATCAGGACACCGTTCGATAAACCAACATAACCTGTACCGGAAATAGTAATTTTCATTCGATCACACTTTAATCAGTTAACTGGACGGCGGCTTAGTAACCACCCTGTAATCAACACTTGTGGCGGTTTTACTCTCTGTCTTAGTACATGTCAAGAAACTGACATGGGATGGTAGAGAACAAGCATCAGAACTCTAATAGGAGGATAAACATTCTTAACAGAAAGTATTTAAATAGAGAGAGTTTTATAGAAAAATCCCGGTTAGTAGATAACCGGGATTTGATTGTCTTTGTAGAAAATTATTCCATCCACTCAGTATGGAATACGCCTTCTTTATCAGTGCGCTTATAGGTATGAGCACCGAAATAGTCACGCTGCGCCTGAATCAGATTAGCGGGCAGAACTGCGGAACGGTAGCTGTCGTAGTAGGCAATTGCGGCAGAGAACGTCGGTACCGGAATACCATTCTGTACGGCATACGCCACGACATCACGCAGCGCCTGCTGATAGTCATCAGCGATCTGTTTGAAGTACGGCGCCAGCAGGAGGTTAGCAATGCCAGCGTTTTGCGCATAAGCATCGGTGATCTTTTGCAGGAACTGCGCACGAATGATGCAGCCAGCGCGGAAAATCTTAGCGATCTCTCCGTAGTTCAGATCCCAGTTGTATTCATCAGAAGCAGCACGCAGCTGGGAAAAGCCCTGAGCATAGGAAACGATTTTACCGAGGTACAACGCGCGACGCACTTTTTCGATAAATTCAGCTTTATCACCGGCCGGCTGAGCCTGCGGACCACTCAGCACTTTCGAAGCGGCTACACGCTGGTCTTTAAGCGAAGAGATGTAACGAGCAAATACGGACTCGGTGATCAGAGACAGAGGTTCGCCGAGATCCAGTGAGCTCTGGCTGGTCCACTTACCGGTACCTTTGTTTGCTGCTTCATCAAGAATGACATCAACGAGGTATTTACCCTCTTCATCCTTCTTGGTGAAGATATCTTTGGTAATGTCGATCAGGTAGCTGCTTAGCTCGCCTTCGTTCCATTCGGTGAAGGTTTGCGCCAGCTCTTCGTTGGAAAGTGCCAGACCGCCTTTCAAAAGCGCATAAGCTTCAGCAATCAGCTGCATGTCACCATACTCGATGCCGTTATGAACCATCTTCACATAATGGCCAGCACCGTCAGCACCGATATAGGTGACACATGGCTCACCGTCTTCAGCAACCGCAGCAATCTGCTTCAGAATCGGAGCAACTAACTCATAGGCTTCTTTCTGCCCACCAGGCATGATGGAAGGCCCCTTCAGAGCCCCCTCTTCACCACCGGAAACACCGGTACCGATAAAGTTAAAACCTTCGGCAGACAACTCACGATTACGACGGATGGTGTCCTGGAAGAAGGTGTTGCCGCCATCAATGATGATGTCGCCTTTTTCGAGGTAAGGCTTCAGGGAATCGATGGCGCTGTCGGTGCCAGCCCCGGCCTTCACCATCAACAGGATACGACGTGGTGTTTCGAGGGATTCAACGAACTCTTGTACGGTGTAGTAAGGAACAAGCTTCTTGCCTGGGTTTTCGGCAATCACTTCTTCGGTCTTTTCACGGGAGCGGTTGAAAACGGAGACGGTATAACCACGGCTTTCGATGTTGAGCGCAAGGTTGCGCCCCATCACAGCCATACCGACAACTCCAATCTGTTGCTTTGACATTACATACTCCTGTCTGGTGTGGTCACTGCGATCACCCGCAGATTCTTAATCAAAAGTAATATATACTTCTTAGTAACCTCTAGCAACGCATCGACGCTAAAAATTAAATGTTTATGAAATAATCAAACAAATTAAGAAGTAACCAAGATATTAAACCCTGTTTATATATTTTACATATCCTTAAGATCTTTAATTATCTCAAGCGGCTTTTTACGCTCTAAAAGTGAAAGAAAACCAATGTAACTTACACCGCCTAAAAAAACTAAAATTGCTAACCGGAGTGAAGGGAAAGTCGTTATCGTGTTTAAGTAGCCTTTCAAAAACAATAACAAAACCAGCATTAATAAAACGGATAATAACGGTTTATAAGAAATAAACAAAAAATCACGCCATTTACCACCCAACAGCCTCATAGCGAAATATATATTTGGAAAAAAAATAACTAGATTTGCGATGAAATATAATTTTATAATAAACACAACACTAACTGTTGCACCTAAAATAAAAGCGCCAACCTGTAAAAAAGCATTAAACAATGACAGTTGGAATAATGTATTTGTTCTACCTTGAGCCATAAAAACAGAACCGGTAGTACTAATAAATGATTGCAATATAGCAGTTGGTGCTAAATATAAAATTAAAATAGCAACACCATTCCATTTTTCACCCAACACCACCTTAACAAAGTCATCACTAACGACAGCTATCCCAACCATCAGAGGGGGTATCACTATTGCCAAAGTTTTAAGTACATGCAAGTATAATGACAATGAATACTGACTATTACTTTGGTTTCTACTAAGCAAAGGAAACAATGATCTAGTTAATACAAATGTGATATTTTGAATCGGGAAGAGCATTATTCGATAAGCAAGTGAGTACTGACCAAGAATAGTAGAAGAAAAAAAACGACCAATTATTATTTGATCACTATTTCTTGAAAAATAATTAACAAAATTAAATAACACAAGATTTGAAGTGAATTTAAAAATCCCCCTAACTTCAGCGAATGAAAAGTATGCCGAGGGTATCCATCTGGTATAAAAAAATAGTCCAATAGCACTTAAAGATGAATACGCTAAAGTTTGGGTAACTAGGCTATACACTCCGCCACCAATATATGAGACAAAGACACCTAATATTAAGGCTGTGATTGATGAAAATATTTCAACCTTCGCAATTGAATTAAATTTTGATTCTCTTTCCATTAATGATAAATGCGTACTTGTAATACTTGCAATTGGAAAAGAAAAAGCTATAAGCATCAAAACATCAGTTAGTTTACTTTCATTAAAAAAACATGAAATATCATCAGCAAAGAAAAATATCGAAAACAAAAGAATAAAACCAAAAAATAAATTTAAAAAAAACACACTACTAATCAACTTTTGGTTTAATGTCTTTAACTGAATTATTGCAGAAGAAACTCCTAGATCTCTAATTATATTGGCAAAATTTACAACAACCAATGCCATGGACATGATTCCAAATTCTTTAGCCGACAAAAACCTGGAAAAAATCAACATCCCTAACAGTTGGCAACCTATTTTAGATAGTTGTGAAAAGGCTACCCATTTAACATTCGTAAAAAGAGTCATATTATCTTAATTTTCTTTGGAAATGTATATTGGTATTTTTTAGTGATTTATCATTGTTTGTGTTGAGCAAGCCAAAATATGAGAATATCCGCTCTTGTAATTTAACAAAATACTTAAACGGACCATATTGTTTCGAAAAAAGAGTGTTCTGTGAACTTAAAGATGAATTTGAGTGTTGGATTTCATGCACTTGGCTTAATGCCTGAGGACAAGAAACCACTGATGTTCCTGAAAGTTCTATAATTTTACTTATCCAAATATCATCTGTTTTAGGTGCTACTACAATAAAGCTATCATCGTTCAAATACTGACTATCAATCAGGTCTTTTGTTAAAATAGCACCTCCTACACCTGTAATAATAAAACGCTCATTATATTTTTCCTCACTAGTTGAAATATCAAAACTGGAATATGATTTCGTACTACCAAAAATATTCTTATCAATTATTCTCACTCTGGAAGCAACAACACATTTCCTATCGTACCGATTAAAGCAATCAACTAAAGTTTTTAACCAATCATATCCATAAATGACATCATCATCAGCATATACCATAATATCAGAATGATTACCTTTTCGTAATGCAGGAATGATTTTCCTATAAGGTCCTGTGTTAGATACATAATTAACAACTATTATGTTATTAATTGTATTAAATTTTTGTACAAAATCAGGTGTTTGCTTAATACCTTCATCAGATAAGTAACTATCTCTTGAAACCCATAAGACAATAAAGTCAGGCTTTAATGACTGATTCATTAAAGACCAGACAGTAGCGCTACATAAGTGTAATCTTGAATGAGTTGTTGTTAAATTTACTGTAAGCATAGACAGCCTCTTATTTCAAAACAAGTTTTTTGAAAGATGAAAATTCTTGACAGTCAATACTGTCATTTATCTTTCGAGCAAAGAAACAAAATGTATTATTTATTTTTTCTAAATCACTTGAATCCAACAATCTTGGATATTGAGGTCCGGTTGTCCAATCAGTATAGCGCAAGGCATTATTGATTTTAGATTTATCGTCATATAGGTTTAAATCTGGTTTTAACATTAAAATTGAATGAAAAAATACTTCATCTATATAAATAGAATATTTAAAAGAATCCATGACAATGATGTTTTTATTAATATAATCCAGAATCCATTCAGCTGTTTTTTTAGTTATTGTAAACCAATTTGTCCCTTTATAATAATTTTTCAAAATGTTTTTTTCCTTTAGAAGGTGCACTTTTTTATTGCTAAAGAGAATTGGTAAAAGAGGATATAATAATTTTCTTAATACTTTAACTGAGACTGAAGGATTTCTTACAAAATATATTGAAGGATAGTTTATCGCAATTCTTTTTATCGGATTAACAAAATTATTTCTTTCATCTTGATAGTGGATAAATTCCTTACCGTAATTCTGCTGGAGAAATTGGTTAACATCTTTATTTGCTACTACTGGAACATCATCACCAGATATCAAAAACGCATATTCATAATCAAATTTACTTGCATACTCAAGTAGTTTAATAGTGGCAATAACTTGACTAAAAGTTGCCCATTGAACATCTACCCTTTCCTCTAAAACGTATACATTTTTATAATTCTTTGCAAAATTAGTAACATCATTAATATTACTTTTTTTATCGTAATGGATTAAAATAATGTTCTCTTCAAATGAAGAAAGATAATCAATAGTCCAACGCATTGCTTTTGTAACTTTGTGGGATACTATCATATATATTTTTTTCATTAGACAACCTGTATTCCTAAAAACAAGAAATGTCAGCATCAAATTTTCAATGCATATAATATTTTACAACTTAAGATATTGTCGTGTTTTTAAGCGTACTAACCATTCGTATTTATAAATGTATTATATACAAGACTTTTCTTGTTTTATTGTCAAACATAAGAAATGATAGCACTTTAAGAGTTAATTAGTGTTATCCATTCGGATAAAATTTTTGGAGCACCGTACATAGATCTGTTGGTGAAGGCGTTATGTCCTAATTTCTCTCGTAACTGACTATTACTAGTAGACGAAGTTTTTCTTCGAAAGCATAACAATCATCTTTTGTTATCAAAAAACCATCATCTGTAATAATTTCTGCTGGGCCAGTAGGACAATCGAAGGAGATTACTGGTATGGCAAAATCTTTTGCCTCAATTAATACCATGGGTAGACCTTCATACCTCGATGTCATGCATAGTACAGATGCAGTTAAATACTCAGTTTTAATATTTGAAACATTACCCAATAACTTAACTGATGAAGTAACATTTAATTCTGAAATAAGCTTTCTAAGCGTATCTTTATTTTCGCCATCTCCAGCAATATGTAACTCCCAAGCACTACGTATGTGTTCAGGTAAGTTTGCCCAAATTTGTATCAAAGCTTCGAAGTTTTTCTGATATGTTAAACGTCCAACGGCCAACACACAGTTCTTTTTTTGAGCAAAAATATCCATATAGTCATAGTTATTTTCTGCAAAAGAGGATATATTTCGCATAACAACTATCTTTTTGATATTAGCATTTTTTTTTGATATGTAATTTTTGTCGTGTTCTGTCAAAACACATAATACATCGGATAAAGCATAGGTTTTTAATTTGATTAGCTGCTTAATTTTGCTGAACGATTCAAATGCAACATGGTCACATGAAATCACTTTAGTTTGAGACCTTTTTAATCGTTTAAAAAAATACATTAAAGGTAATAATTGAAATGATAATCGCCCCATAGATATTATAATGACTACATCATACGCGCTATTAGTAATTTGTCGTGCAATATGCAATAACTTATTAATTCTCACCTTTTTTGATTCTTTTTGAAGTACTATATCAATCGTGGGAACAAAATTAAAGAAGGGTTTTTTACTGCCTAAACTAAAAACTGTTACTTCGTTCGATTTACTAAAGTTGTTCGCAAGAATAGATAACACTCTTTCAGTACCGCCCGAATGTGAAACATCATCAATTACGAAAGCTATTTTACTCATAATAATTACTCGCAAATATTATTTTTTTTAAATGACGACTTGTCAATATATGGTGTCTTATTACTATCCCATTTAATTTCCGCCCATACATATTTACTTTTCCATATATACTTCAATTTGTCTTTGTATAACCATTTATCAGCTACATAAATTAATTTACCTGTATTAATGCATTTGAAGACGAAAGCCGGTTGGCTTTGAAATGTAGTCTTCACATCCATTTGGTTACCTCTTGCGAAAGGCGATATATAATTTAATTTTTTATTCTTTATATCAAACGAGTACAATTTACTTTCACTAGGTCTATAACCTGATATATCAGAGAAGACAAAGTAATGTTTATTAAACCCACTAAAATAAATAGGGGCTTCATGTCTTTCTCCTACTAACAGCCTATGAAAAGTATTTATAGCAAAAGAATTTTTAAGATCTATTTTGGCAAGTTGGACAGAATAACCTTCCTCTGCGGAGTATACAACATATGTATCGCCGTAAAGGTCAAACGCATAAAAATCCCGCAGTTCTTGGCCTAGTTTGATAGAGTCATGATAAAAACCATCAGCCTTTCTTTTCCAGCCATCATCAACTTCATAAGAATATTGAGTAGTAGATGCTTTTTTTCCTGTGGCTATTTGATAATAGCCTATAACTCTGTAAGGCCCGGTAATATCTTTTGAAGTTGCGATACCCAGCAATCCTACCCCTTGTGAAAACTTGCGATGAGGTTGCACATGAAAATATAAAGAATATATGGATCCATTTTTATCGAATAGAATTTTAGGTCTTTCTACTTCGAAATCATTTGGGTCCTTTGTTAAATCGATGGGATCGTTCTCTTTAGACCAATGAATCAAATCTGTGGAAGAGTATAATGTAATCTTCTGGTTATTTGGCGTTCTGGTTTTGCCATCATTATTAACTCTATATTCTCCAAAAAGATAGTATTTATCATTTACTACTATTATCGAGCCACTATGCGAGTTAATATCATTAATGCTTATTTTATTTAGGCTTGGATAAACAAAAAATGGAACAAATAGAAAACCAAAGAAATATTTCATTCTTACTCCACTTTAAAAAATTATTCCTTAACACCTCTATCTATTTTGTAGGCTAATTTAAGTATTTTTTCTGGTACGATTCTTGCGAATATTCTCAAAAACGAAATCATATATAACCTAAAACCAGTTTCGACTTTTAATTGTTTTTTTAACTTAAACAACTGTAGTTCACTTTTTATGTATTTTATACCTCTACGCTTCCCCAGCATCCCATTACCAATACGAACATCTAGTAACGATTCTGCTAAATTCGCAGTAATAAATCCATTTTTTATAATACGAAGCCATAAATTATAATCCTCCATATATAAATGATGTCTATAACCTCCCACTTTTAAAATATCATCTTTCTTAAACATGACACTCATATGATTAAAAGGATTTTTGGTTCGTGCAAACTTACATATATCATTATGTGTGATAGGAAGTTTCTTTTCACGCCGTCCATCGTCATCAAATTCATGGACAGAGGTACCAAGCAATGTCACATTAGGATTGTTTTGCAAGAATTTTATTTGATATTCAAAACGCCTTTTATGACATATATCGTCAGTATCCATCCTCGCTACATACGAATACTTACAATATTTCAGTCCTTCATTTAGAGCACGTCCTAGTCCCACATTTTCAGCTAACTGAATAATATCCAAGGGGATATCTGTTTCTAAGCTATTGACAACCGCTTTTAAAGATTCTGAAATAAATCCGTCATATACTATAACTATTTGATCCGGCGCTACTGTTTGATTAATAACACTTTGCAGTGACTCACTTAAAAATATAGGGGATTCTTTATTGTATAAAGATAACAAAACACTAAATTTTATCTTCTTTTCCATTTTTATATAATTCCTTAACATTTCTAAAAACTAGTAGAATTTGAAATACTGAAAATGATTTTATTAATGCAATAATTGTTGAATTGATAAAATACTGTTTACCAAAGCCATAGTTGAAAAAATGTAAGCGCAATATCTTCCTTTCACTTTCTTTTAAATTGTATTTATTGCAAAATAAATCATATGCTTTTATAATACGTTCTTGCTTGCCAGAGCTTATTCTCGAAAAAGGATGTGAAATATCTTGAATATAATTATAAGAATTGATCCTAAGGGCCTTTTTATTTGTCCCTCTCAAAATCCTGAACCAGCATTCAAAATCTTGCCACGCAGGTAAATTCACATCAAAAAGATATTTTTGTAAGATTGATGTTTTTGTAAAAACTTGATTCCCTACATAGTTAAAGTATAAAAGATCTTCACTACTAACAATAGCCTTTGCAAATTTATTTATTCCTGCTTTGTTAACACCTCTTGAGGTTAACCACAAACTATCAGTGTATAGAAAAACAAATTGCTCTAATTTATCAGAATTTTCAACAAAACTTTTTATTCTATCTTTTTCAAAATAATCATCATCATCACACCCTGTAATATATTCTGAACTAGCCACAGATATAGCCTTGTTTCTTGAATAACAAGCACCTCTATTTATGTCATTTCTAAGATACTTAATTCTAGTATCTTTTTCGCACTCAGATTTCATAAATAAAGCTGTGTCATCATTTGAATTATCATCAACGACAATAATTTCGATATCGCGAATTGTTTGTTCTTTTATTGAATTTAAACATCTTTTAAGTAACTCAAGCCTGTTGCAGGTTGTGATATATACTGTAACTAAAGCCACTCTCTTCTCCTCATACTATTTTGTTGCAAGCTTATCTTTTACCCAATCACCATCATCATCAATTTGATTTAAAATTAACTTAAATTCTTGATCTGTTCTTAATAATGAAAACACCGTGGGTGTATATAAACCGGTCCACATTGTTCCTAATAGGATAGGTCTCCTCTGCAAATATATATTCTGAAAAACAAAATTTATAATGAAGACAAAGATTAAAGCTACAACACTTATTCTCCTTATATTAAACCGTATAACCAAAAAAAAGTTCAACAAAACAAAAAAAGAACCAATAGCAATCATGTATCTATTAAATGCATTAGCAGAAATCGATGTCAAAGAGGAAATAATTAAATAAACTCCGACAAAATTTATGAAATCAATTCTTTGATCTCTCCTTTGTTTTAAATAATAACAAGGGATATAAATTAGGAGTAACATTATATATCGCCAGATTGTAACTATTAATGCATTACCTTTAGTATCTATCTCTGCATTTCCTGAATAGTCTATATAACCTGCTTTAATATATTGGCCAAGATAACCAAGAATACCAGAATCTATTATATATGTTAAAATTAGCGAGCCAAAAATGAACCCAATTACAAAAAAAACTGGCACAAACGATGTCTTTATTCTAACAAAGCGACTCCCAATAAAAGCAAAAATTGGTAATAACATTGAAAAATGGAAAAATGCAGCTGAGATCATTAATATGAATGATAGTGCCAGTCTACGATTAAATAAATAAATCGTAACACCTTTTGTAAAAAGAGCGACAGCAATATAAAACCTTAAGCCTAAAGCGCCAGCTATTAAGTTAATAAATAAAAAAGAAATAAATAGTGGTAACTTTATATTGTCGCCATCATAATGTTCAGACTCTATAACATCTTTTGTACTAGATAGAAATAAATAAGTAACTACGCCAGCTTGCACAGCAGGAAAAATGTAGAACGGAATGTCATTCTTTTTAAGGAACAATGCAATTACATACATTAGTATATCAACGTGACCACTTATAGCATCAGCATAGGTAGTGAAATCACTATATGATAAATACGTATCTAAATAACGACGGTACAAATCTTGATAAGGGGGGATAGTTGTAAATATTGCAAAAACTGATATAGCTATGGCTATATTTATAACTCTTATATTCTTCTTATTTACAAGACAAAAAGAAAGTATTATTGCTCCAATAGGAAATAATAAAGATAAAAATAAGCACAGAGCTCCACTTTTACTAAACATTGTTCCTTTAACTAACTTTGTCACTATAATTCCTCTCTTTATTTCTGATATTATTTCTCTCAAATAGCGTAGGAACTATAGATTTAGTATGCACCATCTTTTTTCAATACTACTCCAATGGTCTTAAATAATATGGCAATATCATTCCACATCGACCAATTTTTAACATACCAAGCATCTAAATATACTCTCGTTTCATAATCAACATCACTACGCCCACTAACCTGCCAGAGACCAGTCATTCCCGGTTTACTAAGGAGATAATATTCTACTTCTTCATTATATCTCGCCAGTTCATCAGTAATTATAGGTCTAGGACCAACTAAACTCATTTCACCTTTTAATACATTAAATAATTGTGGCAACTCATCAAGGCTCGTTCTTCTTAAAAAATGTCCAATTTTAGTTATTCGTGGATCATTTTTTAGCTTAAAAGTTGCATCCCATTCTTCTTTGGCTTCCTCATTACTTAATAGTAATTCTTTCAGTACTTCATTAGAATTTGTAACCATCGATCTAAATTTTAAGCATTTGAAAGGTTTACCATTTTTACCAATACGCTCATGGCCATAAATGGCAGGTCCACCATCTTTTTTAACTTTACTACAGATATAAACTAGCAATGGAGATAATACAATAATAATTAATAGTGATCCAAAAAGATCAAAAACACGTTTAATAAACCTTGATGATATTTTCGCTAGATTTTGTTGAACTCTAAAAATCATGACTTCATGACTAAAAATAAAAGACATATCTGTACTATCTAAGGGCATGCCTCTTAACGTTGGTATCACTGATACATATCTATACCCGCCAATCATAAAATTACGTAGCCAAGTATTCCTCATGTCAGCTTGATCAGATTCTACTGCAACAATAAACTGAGTTTTTTTATCTATTTCTTTTAGCCATTTATTATCCGCAGATAATACAGGAACATCATTAATATGACTTACATGGTGATTTTCATTTTTTTCAGCTATAAATCCAACAACATTGAAGCCTAAGTTTTTTTCGCTAGTTATCGCTTTAAATGCCTCTTGGGCGTTAGGACCATTACCAATTATCCAAGTATCTCTCTGCCATAAGCTGAACACGTCAAGAATTTTTTTTGTTAACATTCTAGATGCTGGTACTAAAATAATAGTAATGGTCCACGTCAAAAGCCATAAATAATGTGAGAATGACCATGTTGCAAATGCCACTATAGCTATTTCTATAAAAGAAAATATGACTAAGGTCCTTAGTATTTCTTTCAGCTCAAACCAAAATGTTTTCCGATAAAAATAATGTCTTAAACGCATCGAATACCATGCAATACAACCAATGCCTATAATACTGTGTAACAAGAGCCACTCATTTGCCTTAATATCAATAATATTAACATCAAGTGGACCAATTAAAATACCAATGGCAATGTACATAGACATTATAAAACTTACAAAATCAGAGCTAGCCAAAGCAGAACTGACCAAAATATTCTTGCCGAACTGAGTCATATTATTCTCACTATTTTTAAGACCAATTATGAGTTAAGTATACTCATAAGGCCTATCTAAAAATAACAGATAGGCCCTCTTGGATTTCACATATTACTTTTCTTTATACGAATAGCCATAATGGTGATAACCATAACCGTAATAGCTGCTCGCCTTTTTTACTATTCCATTCAAAATACAACCTTTTACATTTATTCCGCTTTGATCAAAGCGCTTAAATGCTATTGTCATTTCTTTAGTTGTATTTAACTCAAATCGTGCAACTAACAAAGTTGTTCCTGCATAATTACCTATGACAGCTGCATCTGTTACGGCTAAAATTGGAGGAGTATCTAAAATAACCATATCATAATGTTCATTAGCCCAATTAAGAAACTCTCCCATCCGTTGATGCATTAATAATTCTGCGGGATTAGGTGGTATCATTCCTCGAGAGATAAATTCCAAGCCTGCAATAGAAGTTTGTTTTATAACTTTTTCTAATTCAATTCTTTTAGATAAATAATCAGACAAACCATTTTCGGGCTCCACATTAAAGAGTTTATGTGCATAACCTTTTCTCATATCTGTATCTATAAACAGGACTTTTTTACCTGATTGAGATATCACTGCCGCTAAATTAGAACTTATAAATGTTTTACCTGCATTTGGGCTGGCTCCAGAAATCATTAATATATTATTTCGAGATTCCATCATTGCAAAATGTAAACTTGTACGTAAACCTCGTATGGCCTCAATAGCTAAATCTGTTGGATTAACTAATGCAAGCAGACCTTTATCAAAATCATTTTGTTTTTTCGTAAAAGTCCCTTTTTTAAAGGCTGTTTTCGATATAATTTCTGCAACTGGAACACTTGCATATACATTAATACCTAACTCTTCTAATTGTTCTGGAGATTCGATTCCACGCCTTAGGAAAACGCGAAGCAGTACAATACATATTGAAATAACACCACCGAAAACAAAACCGAGGAGCACAATCAAGACTTTTTTTGGTTTGACAGGTTTTGGTTGAGTAACCGCATTATCAATTATCCTTACATTGCCAATTGCACTGGATTTCGCAATACTCAACTCTTGTTGTCTATTAAGCAGTTGCATATATACGGCTCGTCCAGACTCAACATCTCTACTTAATCTTAATATTTCTTGTTGCGTTTCTGGCATTGTCGAAACTTTTTTATTTAACTTCGCTTTTTCTTCCTGCAAAGTTTTTCTTTTCTCCATCAATGCTTTATATGTGGGATGCTCTTTGGTATATAGCTGTGAAATTTCAGATTCACGGAAAGTTAATTCATTTAACTGATTATCTACATTAACGATCTGGTCCAATACTGACTTTGCTTCTAAAGATAAATCAACAGAGTCGTTCTTCCTTCGATATTGGTTTAGTTTATCCTCAGCAATATCCAGATCACTCCTGACTTGCGGTAGTTGTTTATTTAAAAACTCTAAACTTTTTGCATCTTGAGCAGCTTGGCGAGCTATGTTTTGCGCCAAGTAATTATCACTAATACTCTCTACTATTCTTTCAATAATTGAAGGATCTTCACCCGTCAAAGATATTGTTAGCATTCCAGTATCTTTACCTTGATCAGCTACCGAAAGCGTATTTTGCAAATCACTTATAGCTTTGAGACGACTTTCATAATATATATTGTACTCGCTACCAGGCTTGGCATCCATCTTATCAACTTTAATGGAAAAGTCGTCATTTTCATACAACTGGCCAACATAACCATTTATTTTTTTATTATTAAAATCAATTTCGTAATGTTTCCCATCTCGCACTGTCAATTTTAGTTTAACTGAATCATTTCCGACATTGTGAACATAGAGTCTTGATATTGATAATGAACCCTCATTTTCCCCAAGGAGCCTTGCAAAACCACGTCCAAAAATCGGAAAATATGATTTTTTAATTATTGTCTGTAGATTTAAATCATCAACAGTTTTGCCTAATATCATCCTAGATTGAATTAAAGCAATTTCAGGTGCTGACTGAGGCTGACTGTCAGGAAGCATTTGGCTTAAATTATTTAATATAGCATTGCCTTGTTTTTGTTCAACTTGAATTAATGCATCTGCTTGATAGATTGGTGTAGAAAAAACAACATAAACCAACGCTAACAGAGTAAAGAAGGCTGTAATCGATACTATTAATTTTCTATGATCGATGATTTCGCCAATCAAGCGACCCAAATCAAGCTCATCTTCATCTTTAGAACTAGACTTATTTGTGACTAAGGACATACTTTGATTCCCGTATTATTTACCCAACTTGTTTAACCATTGCTGACCAGCTTGATGGATTAGTTTATATACCTCTGCAAAGGCCTCATCACTTTTTTTATACGGATCAGGTATGTCTTTTTGATTTAACCAATGACCAAATAACATTGTTTTCCCTCGAACCTCAGGAGCAATACGACCAATTTGTTCCAGATGTATCCTTTCCATCACTAATATAAGATCGTATTGTCGTGCCATCGCAGGTGTTAATTGTCGGCCCAGATGCCCTTCTAGTGATAACCCGTTCATTTTTGCAATTTTTTTTGCTTGAGCATCAGCCTCGTGATCAATTAAAGCCCCCGTTCCGGCTGAGTCAATTTTCTTATTAGGTAAGACACTTCGCATATAACGCTCACCAATCGGAGAACGACAGATGTTTCCCGTACAAACAACAAGAATAGATTCAAACATAATCACATATCCTTGACATATTTAACGGTTTCAGTTATGTCATGCACGCCGGAAATGGTTGGGACAAGTTGAGAAATCACGCGATTCCAACGAACCAATGGTGCTGTTGTAACATAAACGATATCATACGGCTGTAACTGGAATTCTGTACCTAACACCATAGCCGAGGCATCCTGAGCATTAAGCTGATAGATATTAGCAATTTTACCCTGACTATCACCTTTAATCTGACGAATGACAAACACACCAGTAGCATCACTGAAAGCTTGCGACATACCTTCAGCATTACCCAGGGCTTCCGCCAATGTCATTCCACTTCTATCCATCTTCATTGTGCTTTGCTTACCTACTTCGCCCATGACAAATACTTTTAGATCGTCATTACGCGGCACAAAAAGAATATCGCCTGGATATAACAAATGATTTTGGGTCAAATCCCCTTTCTGCATTAATGCATATAATGAGACTTTTGTGTCTTTCCCGTTATGGGTTAATACAACATTACGCCAGTCAGCGTCTGCTGATAATCCGCCAGCGGCATTTATTGCATCCATCACCGTTAACGGAATATTTGTAATTGCCTGCTGACCTGATTTTGCAACTTCACCAGTCACATATACTTTTTGAGATCTGAAGGCCGCAACGCTTACATCAACCTGCGGACTTTCAATATAAGTAGTTAAACGACTGGCTATATCCTGTCTTACCTGAGCGAGAGTTTTTCCTGCTACCTGCACCTTACCAATATAAGGATAGAAAATGGTACCATCGGAGTTAACCCAGTTACCGGTGTCGCTGGCGCTACGGTATTGGCCTGCAGGTGTGGTCAATTCCGGGTGATCCCAAACAGTGACCATCAGTACATCACCCACACCGATACGATATTCATAACTGCGTAGTAAATTATCAAGCTGCGGGTTTGGACGAGCCAGTACTGTCTCCGGACGGAGTTGATCAATCAGGCCTGGTGTCATTGGATACACGTTCACTAACTTATCCAGATCGTAGTCGCTGTCTGGAAGCTCAACCACGTTCTTGCGCAGACTGTTTAATCCCTGACCAGGGATGATTGTACAACCCGATAAAAACCCAATCGCCAACGCTAATGCCGAAAATCTAACAATTTTTTTCTTCATAATGTCACATCATCAGTAAATCAAAATTTGCCAATTCCTGAGCAGCTGTCATCGCCGTTGCTTACCTGCCGGCTTGTGGAGAGATAAAAACTGACTGCCTCCTGCAGCACTACCACCCTCTCTCCTCTATTTTCAGCATTCAGCCTTATAAACTAAACGGTATCTCTATCCCTGCGCTGGCCCCAACGTCATCGCTGTCGCTGTTGTTCGCGTTTGTGTACCACAAAGAGGTATTCAGACGAACAGACTGATAAACATCGCCGCTCCAGCCTAGCTGTACACCTTTCAAGGTATCAGCATGGGGGAATGCTTTATTGATCGACTGGTTCTCAGGGTTAACTTTGGCGTAAACGAGGCGTGTACTCCAACGCTGGTTATCATCGGTAATCAGCTCAACCTTCCCGGCAATGAGTTGACCATCCCCACCCATCGCATCCCCCAGTGGATACCCTTGTTGGTAATAACCATCTTTATAGATGTGGTGGGTATAGCTGTAATTGGTTCGGCTCATGTTGGTACGCGTGTCATGCGCTTCCACATACCAGTTAACCGCATCTTTGCCCCACCCATGGTGCCCTTCAACACCGCCAAGGAACATATTTGCTGAAGGAAGAAAACCAGACTCATCCTCGCCGATCATCTGCCCGTAGAAGCTCACCGGCCAGCCAAGAGTCGGCTCGAGTTTGAACTTAAAGTCAAAACCGGCCAGTTGGTTCCCTGGTTCATTGGGATCGTTTGCGGCGGTATTATCCTTGCCTGTTAAACCATCCCAGAAGTTACTGAGTGATTCAGGCCGCCCTTCCCCACCCCACTGCATAATGCGTGATGCGCCTAATTCTAAAGACTGGAATGGTGTAAAGGTAAAACGACCGCCGATAATTTTGGCATGGGGTACCGCGGTATATTGATTCATCTGGCTGGCGGAGATCTGGTACTGCCATGGGCCGACCCAGCGCAACCACCAGGTTTCCGGCGCTGCCTGCTCTGCGCGCTGCATCAGGAAACCGGTCATCGGCCGCATGGCATCCCCGCGGATCAGGCTACCTTCATAGCCCGGTCCCCACCACTGCGGAACCTGACCAAAAGAGAGCCACTGGTTCCAGAACTTCACCGCGCCGTATGCGCCGTTGGCGTTGAAGCGCGATCCGTTGCTGATCCGCTCCCCTCCTTCGACGTTGCCCTGGAGGTGGATATCCCACCACTCGCCGCTGTTGTTGAACGCCAGGCCTAACGAGTTATCTGCCGGCTGCGTCTGGCCAAACCCCTGCGGAGTGCCTGGCTGATCGGTTGAAGTGTAGCCGGTGACCCGGAAATCCGCTTTTAAGGCAGATAGTCTCTGGTTGATACGGGCCAGAACTACTTGCTCAGAAGAATAAGACGGTTTGGCCTTTTTTAGCGCCCGGGCTATCTCTTCCTGGCTCAGCGGCCACGTCGACAGGCTCAGATGAATGACCCCGCGATCGGAAAGCCAGGCAAGGTCGTTACGCAAGTCGTTGTCATTTACCACTAACCCGGCCGCGTAAGCCTGGGCTCCCAGGGAGGAAAGCAAACCCAGCGTCACGGCAATGCGCGCAATTTTTATCATTGTACAAGATCCATTTTCAGCCCCGCTGTCGTATCTCAATGAGAATGAGGGGAATACCAAGATAGAAAGCGCTCGCGGCACCAGCTGACTTCGCTGTGCAACACCGGCGAGGCAAGTACATTTACCCTAAGCTGCTTGTTAGCCTTATAACATCCACTCAGCTCACAATGTAGGCGAATTTTACCCTACAGGCTATGGATGAGACAGGAAAGTTAATGTCCAGGCGATATCAGCAGCCGCTCCTGGCCAACTTCTGAGGATATCCGTAGAAAATTGATAGATATCTATTGATGATGATCATCCTGAACGGGTCGATATTTACAGCCGTTGAAGAGAACCTCTGTGCAGCAGCAAGCGGCTTCAGCGACGCTACCGCCCCTGGCTTAACAGCTACCAGCGCACTGACTACCTGAACGACTTAATTTTTATCGACCTGTGGATGAATAATTGGTCAGGCCATTATTTTTGGCGGCGTTAAGTTTACGGGATTTCGGTCACAATTGGGAGTGTTGTTACCGAATATCTGCCAATTAATGCCGCCTGTCGTTCTACTGACAAAAAATAAGCGGGTCACCAATTAAGATTATTCACTGATTTCCAGGGTTAGAGATCTTCCCGGTACTGCTACATCATCACACATGCAGCTAACTGACTGTAAAAAAACGTCTTTTTACATAGCTCATCATCATGAAAAAATCAGATGATGGCGTTATAGTCAACTACAATTTCTAATAGTTTCCTGTGTCTGGATATTCATTGAATGTGCATCAGGTAACGTCTCAGCGCATTTAAGAAACGTCTGATCAAAGCTATATCCAGGCAAATATTCAATAACAATGTAGTAGCACTTCATTATTTCATAAATATGAATTATCAATTACCGGATATATAGTAGATTATTTTCTTATTTGTTTAATTAACCGGCGAAAACTTAATTTCCCCTGTAAAACAAATGGCGATTACCAGGCCTGCTTGTGCAGATCGGTACGCGTAAAGGGTTTATCCAGCGGCCCCACCGCGGTGGCGATTTGTCCCAGCAGGGACTGAGTCGGCGCTTTGCTGCCGCTATGTAACAGGATAAGTGGAACCATCACCAGGCATGCGACACCGCCCCATGAGATATTCACGCTTTCCGGATCAGAGGTACGTTTTTGCAACACCAGGAACAAAGCGCTGCCAGCAGCGCCCAGCAGCAGGCCGGCAATCACTTCCGAGACGGAATGCGCATGGATGACCAGCCGCGAATAGCCCACCACGGCGGCCAGAACATAGCCGGTAATAACGGCCGCTTTACGCAGACCGACGGAGATACGGGCGCTGAGCAGCCACAGGAAGATAGGCCAGAAGGCCGCGGAGAGCGCGGAGTGGCCGCTGAAGCCGGTGTAATCCAGCTCGCGAATACCCAGACCCCAGCCCATAAAGGCCAGTTTGGAGGCGCAGACGATAGCGCCGGTGATGCCGAACAGCAAACTCCATTGCCACGCCAGCAACCGCGACGTTTTACGCAGCATCAGGACAATAAACAGCGCCGCTGCGCTGGGCAGCAAAACGGTGCTATCGCCAAAAAATGAGATGAGTTGCCAGTTCATATACCTGTGATCCTTCGATGATGTCCACTGCCGTGCTCAGGGATTATCCGTAATGTCTGTACCAGCTCGCATGCCAATTCATTTCACGTTTTTATGCATGCAAGTGAGATGTTTAAAGCGGAAACATGATCGCAGTCAAGTTTTATTTTTGGCTGTCGTTGACCGCTTTCCCTGCGCTTTAGGAATTGTCGTACTAAGTGACTATTCATAAAGCATTATTGCCGCTACTCCGACCATTGCACCACAGAGGCCAGAGACAAACTACCAGAAGTCTCCGAAGCCATACGTTTCTTTACAATCGTTATAACATTCACATTATGAATAATTTCTGCATAACGTTATGAGCGGCAGGACGGATGTTCACGCCCTGCCCCCCGTCACTACGCTGGCGCTCAGGCCAGCAGTTTTTTAATGCTTTCGCGGAATTTGGCGCCTTCTTTCAGGTTACGCATCCCGTAGGTGACGAAGGCTTGCATGTAGCCCATTTTCTTCCCGCAGTCATAGCTTTCGCCGGTCATCAGCATCGCGTCGACGGACTGCTTCTTCGCCAGTTCGGCAATGGCGTCGGTCAGCTGGATACGGCCCCATGCGCCCGGCTCGGTACGTTCCAGTTCGGCCCAGATATCCGCCGACAGCACGTAGCGCCCCACCGCCATCAGATCGGAGTCCAGAGTCTGCGGCTCGTCCGGTTTTTCAATAAACTCGACGATACGCGCCACCTGGCCTTCAGCCACCATCGGCTCTTTGGTCTGGATGACGGAGTATTCGGAGAGATCGCCCGGCATGCGTTTCGCCAGCACCTGGCTGCGGCCGGTCTCGTTAAAGCGGGCGATCATAGCGGCGAGGTTATAGCGCAGCGGGTCAGCGGTGCCGCCGTCAAGGATGATATCCGGCAGGACCACCACAAACGGGTTGTCGCCGACTACCGGGCGGGCGCAGAGGATGGAGTGGCCCAGGCCCAGCGGCTGCGCCTGACGCACGTTCATGATGGTCACGCCCGGCGGGCAAATGGCCTGCACTTCCGCCAGCAGCTGACGCTTCACGCGCTGTTCCAGCAGGGCTTCCAGCTCGTAGGAGGTGTCGAAGTGGTTTTCCACCGCGTTCTTCGAGGAGTGCGTCACCAGAACAATCTCTTTGATCCCGGCGGCGACGATTTCGTCAACGATGTACTGAATCATTGGCTTATCAACGATCGGCAGCATCTCCTTTGGAATTGCCTTTGTGGCCGGCAGCATATGCATGCCTAGTCCTGCGACCGGAATAACCGCTTTCAAATTCGCCATATTCATCTTCACCTGTTTGGTTGCAAAACACGCGGTTTTGCAAAATTGTACATGTCACAAATCCATTGAAACTGATAATACACGGATACTGCCCGGGCATCTGCCCGCCAAATTCTTAAATTCACTGTCACGTAAAAGAATACACACAACTCCCTTTTACCAACAGTCAGAAGTGAGAATAATCTTATTTTCGTTCAGGTTATTCAGCGGCTCGTTCCTTTGCGCCGCGCGATGTGGCTGAGAGGCCCGTCTATCGGGGTCTGTTGGCCGCCGGCCCCGCCGCGCCGCGCGTATGCCTGGAAAGAATAGATAGAGATAATAAATTTCGCCAGGCAATATATTTCAGCATAAACAGCCGGATATGACGACATATTAGCCTGAATCCGCGACGGTGAACTGCGATCCGCCCTATTCTGCACTCACTTCATAATATGAATTATGCCGGTTTTGTGAGCGGGCTTCGCGCTTCGCTTCTGCTCTGCGCATCCGCGCTCGCCGTGACGATCCGCGGGAGGAGGCCCTTTTGCCGCCCTCGCTGAAACGCAGCGGAAAAAGTTCTGATATCGGCAAGCTTATTCCATGGTCGCCGCCATGGTTTTATTTTTTCACTGTTCTTTTCCGGAACATAATTCTTATCGGTTCGCTTAATCCGCTGGAAATATATCCACCCACGGCAGGGCGATATCCGCGTCGTTATTGCATTTTAGACTCATCTTATCCATGATCGTGGTAACACATACCGCAGTCGTACAGGTTTTAATGCATATGGAATGGATTGCCGATCCGTCAATCTGGGCAGGTCTCGTCACGCTGGTGGTTATCGAACTGGTGTTAGGTATCGATAACCTGGTCTTTATCGCTATCCTCGCCGAGAAGCTCCCTCCCGCCCAGCGCGACCGCGCGCGGATCACTGGCCTGATGCTGGCGATGGTCATGCGTCTCCTGCTGCTGGCCTCTATCTCCTGGCTGGTCACCCTGACCAAACCGCTGATTGTTTTTCACGACTTCAGCTTTAGCGCCCGCGATTTGATTATGCTGTTTGGCGGCCTGTTTCTGCTGTTTAAAGCGACCGTCGAGCTTAATGAGCGGCTGGAGGGGAAAGACAGCGATAACCCCACCCAGCGCAAAGGGGCGAAATTCTGGGCCGTCGTGGCGCAGATCGTGGTGCTCGACGCCATCTTCTCGCTCGACTCGGTGATCACCGCCGTCGGCATGGTTGATCACCTGGCGGTGATGATGGCCGCGGTGGTTATCGCCATCAGTCTGATGCTGATGGCCAGCAAGGCGCTGACGCGCTTCGTTAACAGCCACCCGACCATCGTGATCCTCTGTCTGAGCTTCCTGCTGATGATCGGCTTCAGCCTGATTGCTGAAGGCTTCAGCTTTATCATTCCGAAAGGCTATTTATATGCGGCCATTGGCTTCTCGGTCATGATTGAAGCGCTTAACCAGTTGGCGCAGTTTAACCGCCGTCGCTTCCTCTCCGCCAATATGACGCTGCGTCAGCGCACTACCGAAGCGGTGATGAATCTGCTGAGCGGGCAGAAAGAAAAAGCTGAACTGGATGCTGACACGGCGTCGCTGGTCGCCGATCAGGATCAACATCCACTGTTTAATCCGCAGGAACGACTAATGATTGAGCGGGTGCTGAACCTTAATCAGCGCAGCGTCAGCAGTATTATGACGTCGCGCCATGATATTGAGCGCATCAACCTCAGCGCGCCGGAGGAAGAGATCCGCAGCCTGGTGGAGAAAAATCAGCATACCCGGCTGGTGGTCACCGGCGGGAAGGATAATGAAGATCTGCTGGGGGTGGTGCATGTTATTGACCTGCTCCAGCAGTCCCTGCGTCAGGAGCCGCTGGATCTGCAGGTGCTGGTGCGTCAACCGCTCGTCTTTCCGGAGGGGCTGCCGCTCCTCTCGGCGCTCGAGCAGTTCCGCCAGGCCCGCACCCATTTTGCCTTTGTGGTCGATGAGTTTGGCTCCGTCGAGGGGATTGTGACCCTCAGCGACGTGATGGAGACCATCGCCGGTAATCTGCCCAATGAGGTGGAGGAGATCGATGCCCGGCACGATATTCAGCATCATCAGGACGGTTCGTGGACGGTCAATGGCCATATGCCGCTGGAGGACCTTGTGCAGTACGTTCCGCTGCCGCTGGATGATAAACGTGAGTATCACACCGTTGCCGGTCTGTTGATGGAGTATTTGCAGCATGTGCCGCAGGTGGGGGAGACCATTGAGATTGACGGTTATACGCTGCGCACGCTGCAGGTCGACAGCCATCGGGTGCAGAAGGTGCAGATCGTCCCGCCGGTAAAGCAGGATGAGCTGGATTATGAGGTGTAATCGTCAGGCATAAAACGGCCCGGGGGACC
>OGYN01000451.1_pt1 | contig 38639 bp, 32 predicted proteins | sample 1576551 | NCBI WGS metagenome assembly OGYN01 (sample SAMEA3541589, study PRJEB24748) | human gut metagenome | biome: human gut; feature: human-associated habitat; material: faeces | place: China | collected 2012 | reverse complement strand
TTCATAAGCATTTCTTAATATAAGTTATTGATTTACAGACGATTAAATGTTAATTTAACGCAGTATTGTTAAATCGGTGCTTGTAATAAGTCCATAATCCCCAGTTTGAAGATATTCTGAAGTTGTTAGTCCTTGCCATCCAATTCTAGCTTTAACGGAACAATCTTTCCCTATTGAGTACATTTTCCATTCCTCAGGAATCATACCAATTTCCGTATTTTTAAATTTTGTTTCTTTCATACCTTTTAATCTTTACTGTCTGACTTTTCAAGCACTACCCACACGCCAGTTTTATTACTGCCTTCATGTCTGATGATATGGGCTTTTTGCATCACAGACAAATCTCGTTCTATAGTTCTTAATGTCACTGACAAAGTCTCCGACAGTTGCTTGGCTGTAACAAACGGATTTGCTTTGATTACGGATATGATAATCCGTTGACGGTCTGACAGTTTAACTTCCGGCGCATTTATACCGACATTTATACCGACATTAGGGACGTTTGTGCCGACATTTATACCGACATTAGGGGCGTTTGTGCCGACATTTATACCGACATTAGGGGCGTTTGTGCCGACATTTATACCGACATTATTGTCGGAGTTATTGTTTCGTTCCTCAATAACATCCTCTATTGTCTTCCGCTGAATGGTAGCCAACACACCGCCACAATTTTCTTCAATTGTTGGCATTGGCAAGTTGACACGCTCAAATTCCTCCTTTATCTTCTTGAAACCACGTCCCCATGTTTCCACAAAACCTGCTTTGTAGAACACGTTTGCGATATTGTGGTTACGGGGAAAAGACGAATGCTTCTTCATCAGGTCGGCTGGAGTCAACTCCTTGGGAAGTAAACCATAATTCCACAATTCTATACTGCGGTCATATACTCGCATCTGGATAGCTGGACCCGTGTAGTCTTTGTGAGCCAGTGAGTTGTATATCAACTCACGCAACGCTTTCTCTGGTATTTCCAATTGCTCCACACGCTGCAATCCTTCGTAATGGATTGGGGATAGTAGATATTTTGTACGAAGCGTGTCAACTACCCGACTTGCCATCTGAATGATGTTACCCTCCAGCATATCTTGTACTATCAAGTCACTTTCATCGGTATGAAAACGTCCTATCTTGAAAATGGCAGACGGAAAGAACTGTCCCACGTGCTTTCCGAAAAGCAGAATGGCTGCATTCTTCAGTTCTCCCTCTTTGGTGAACAAGCCCAAATTACGCAGTACATCCTCGGTGCTTGCATCAGCCTCTTCCTCATCCATACGACCAGCCTTGATACTGCAATGCAAGAAATAATTGATGGCATTGCGGTCTATGTCATCAATAGTAGCTCCATATACAGGAATGTCATCCCAAGAATGTCCCATCTTCTGCATGATGAACTGCTGTAGAGCCAGTCCTTTCAGTTCTTGTTTGGTAGAACCGCTACGATAGTGATATGTTCCCTTGTAGGCGATTGGCACATTACTTGGTGTCACCACAATCTCGATGTATTCTTTTCCTCCCTCTGTAAGTAGGTTTACATCTTCTACGATGCCAAGGTAGTTTACTATCTTGTTTGGAATATCTTCCATCAGTTTTTTGGCATCAGGCAGGCCTATCACTTGCTTTTCATCGTTCACTCCGATAAAAATGCGACCACCTTGAGCATTGGCGAAACCGCATATCCATTTTAGATATTCGTCTCGCCAAGATTCTTTGTATTCTATATTTTGACTTTCACTAAGCATACTTTTTCTTCGTTAAAGCTTAAAACCCATTTCGGCAAGGTAGCTATTTACCTCACTCTCATACTCACTTACCTCTTTTGTTAATTTTGGTAGCGTATTTTCATACCGTTCCACAAGCGAAGCAACTTCTGTGCCAATTTTGTGAGTGACAGACTTCATCAATGCCATGCAACCACGAATGACAGTAGCGAGCCACTTACGATCAACAACAAGTGTTCTTATTTCATCCTCAGTGAGTGAGGCGTATTTCTCAACCACCTTATTTGTCAATGTTTTTGTCTGCTCTTTAATTTGAACTTTCAGTGAAATCAATTCGTCATTTTTGTCTAGATACTCCTTAAATACAGCAAGCGTGTCAGGTAGAAGTGGACAATAGTGCTCAATTTCGCCAATTCTTCTCTTGATGTCTGCTATGTTAAATCTTTTCCATCCCTCAAAAACATCTTGGTGCTCCGCAATAAAAGCATTTTTTGCAAGTTTGGCCTGCTGGTTGTTGCCTGGCATTTCTACAAGAGTCAACAATATTTCCTTTTCCCCTTTTATAGGCTTCTTACAAGTTGCAGATTTGTATGCTATTCTAATCTCATTAACTTTGTCACAGCCATTGAAATCATCCTCATGCTCTTCTATTATTTCTTGTATCAAGGACTCAATTTCTTCTTGTTTTGCCTTAAGGGTATCAATATGATGCTTTTCGTCTGAAAAATATTCATCAAGTACGATATTTACAGGAAGAAGGTCGCATACAATCTCGTCATACATACAAGGTATCTCTTTAATTTTAGACTTCTTGCTATCATTATCGATGCCTTTATCCTTCTTATTCTTCTTTTCCTTGACTTCTTTAACCTTGATGGCTTTCACTTCTGGGTAAGTCCAACCGTCGTTTGAAATCATATAGCAGTCGTCCTGCATGGTGCCTGTCCAGTAATTTAGTAGGACATCATAGGTGTCGTAAGCATCCACAAGTCCACTATGTCCCATAGTTTTATCTAAGAGACTTTCTGACCAGTTGGCAATCAAGTCTTTTGGATGGACACCTTGGTTGATAGCCATCATCTTAGGTTCAACATCTTCTTTCCATCCATTTAATACCTTTGCAAAAGCCTCTCCTTGTGCTTTATAGGAAGAATCGTTGTCTATGACATCATTGATGTCTTCTTTTTTAGGCATTAAAGAATAGTACCCATTGTTGGCACTATGGAAAAGTTCATCCTTCAAAGTTGGGCAAGCCTTCCAAAAGATTTCCATATTTTCTATATCGTTAGCAGGAAGTCCACCATGTAGGTGAGCTTCAATGTCGTGCTGAATTTCTGTATCTATGGACTGTATGTAACGAGAAATGTTCAAATTGTAGTCATTCTTCTCTATTTCGCTCCATTCTACCATTCGGCAATAATGTGGTATAGCTTGCTGAGCATCCCATGCATCTACGATGCGTTTGATGTTCTGCTCACGTAGACGATTCTTCGCACCATCTTTTGTATATCCATCTTTAGCATCAATGAAGAAGATTCCCTTACGACAGTCTTTGTCTTTCTTGTCGATGATGATGATGGATGCAGGAATACCTGTACCAAAGAAAATGTTTGGAGGTAAACCGATTATACCCTTGATGTAATGCTTTTCTATTATCTCCTTGCGGATGTCATACTCAGAATTGCCACGAAATAGAACACCATGAGGCAGAATGCACGCACCACGTCCTACATCAGCTTTCATGGAACTGATAAGATGCAGTAAAAAAGCATAGTCTCCGCATTTTGCTGGTGGTAAAAGGTTGTCTGTCCAGCGATTATATTGGTCTGGGAGCATGTCTGAGGCAAGCCAATTCTTCTGTGAAAAAGGAGGGTTTGCTACACAAACGTCAAAGGTACTCAACATTCCATATTGAGTGAACTGAGGATTACCCAAAGTATCTCCCACCTTTATCTCAGCGTTGCTTACTCCATGAAGAAGCATATTGAGTTTTGCCAATGCAGCCGTGCTACTATCCTTTTCCTGTCCGCAAATGGATACACGAGGATTGCTTGCTTCTGCCAAAGCACGAAGCAAGAGAGAACCCGAACCACATGTAGGGTCGTAGATGGTTTGTTCAGCACGGTCAAGTTCATTGATACGTAGCACCTTTGCCATAACACGGCTTACCTCAGCAGGAGTATAGAATTGTCCTTTGCTTTTACCGCTTTCTGCAGCAAAGTTCTTCATTAAGTACTCATAAGCATCACCCAACAAATCATCGTCAGCTGCACGGTTACGTGAGAAATCAAGTGCGTCGTTCTCAAAAACAGCAATCAATCGAGATAGGGTATCAACCATAGTCTTGCCACTCCCCAACTTGTTCGGATCATTGAAGTTAGGAAGGGCAAGGTCGCCAATCTGTCTAGCATTCATTTCCTTGATAGCCTCCAACTTTTGATTGATTAGCTCTCCAATTTTAGCATTCTGTTTGAGAGCAACAAAATCTTTGAAATAGCACCCTTCAGGAACTTTCAGACGGAAGCCAGGTTGTCCAGCTTTGTCTGACAGATATTTGATGAAGAGAACGATGAGAACGTAGTCTTTGTATTGACTGGCATCCATAGAACCACGCAAAGCATTGCATGACTCCCAAAGTGCACTGTATAATTGTGATTTTTTTATAGCCATATTATTTGTTGTATATTATTTATGAGTTCTGTGAAGCGAGACGGTAAATTTCATAAATGTCCTGCTCTGTCATTGCAGGGAATAATACCTGTAAGTCATCACGCAAGTCCCAACTTGCGTTACTGTCAGGGTCTTGCCAATTACGCCCGGCATTCTTGTATATGAATTCATCTATTTTCTTGATAATGCTGATAGTCTCATCCTTGTCTTCTGGAGCATGCCATGTGGCACGATTGTTCCATAGGGCTTTACTACGCTTGCTTGATAAGTCGGATGGTGCATCGTTGCCATGTTTAATAGCTTTTATATGTTCTATAAGAGCTTCTATCGTTTCTTTTGCCGTGGCATTGCGAGCCTTTAGTTCTTCAAGGAGCGCTTGTAATTTGTCACTGAAAAGTTTATATTCCTCTGCATCACCGCTGTTCCAGTCTGTGTTTACTCGGCGAGCCTTACCTTCGATAACCTCTGCTGCACCATTAACATTGCCTCCAGCTTCGTGGATGGCTTTTTCTGTTGTTTCTTCAATATCCGTAGTGTCATCGATAAGATCAAGAAATGAGAAATCTGCCGATGATGATATAAATGTTTCTGCATCTTCCGCCCTAATATGTTGGTCAAGAAGTTGACGCATGTCAGGATCAAGCAATTTTGGGTCAAAGTCATCACCTGATTTCTGTTTGACTTTTCGCATAACTGTTCCTGCTTCTCGAGAAAGTGAGGCGAAATGGTTTATTTGTCCAGCCGTAAAGTCTGTTTTAGAGAAATAGTCTGACATGTTGTTATATGCCGTGACCATACTTCCTGTAATGCTATACATCAAGTTACGGCGAGCTTGCGCAGGTTCTTCGCCTTCATATTCCTTGATATAATATTCAGACAAAGCTTCCAAGTCGTTCAAGCTTTTATTCTCCCAAATAGTCTTTAATCCCTCGTATGCTTCTTTGGCAGCAAGAAGTTTTTCCTTGCATTTATTCACTGCACTATCAAGAAGTCCATCTATGTCCACACTGTCAAGTCCTTCAAAGCCAGAACCATCATTGAACTTGGTGACAGCATTTTCTATGCTGTTGAAAAGATTCTTGAAATCTACGATACGCCCAAACTCTTTGTGGGTCTTGACAAGGACATTACCTTTTTCATCTTTTATGTCTTCGCCAAGTCGATTAACACGACACACTGCTTGGAACAATGTGTGGTCTTTTATCTCATTATCTATGTAGAGAATTGTAGCGCAAGGGGCATCAAAGCCTGTAAGCAACTTATTGACTACAATTAAAAGTTTCATCTGGGCAGGACAATTGACGAAAAGCTTTTTTGCCCACGTCTCATATTCATCAGCATTCTTTACTCCAGCTTCTTCAAACGATTTCTTTGCCCAATCATACTTGAACTTTGCTTCTGTAGTCTTGTTATTATCGGCAGAGTTGTTGGCTATATCACTGTCCATTGGGTCATAGCTTGTTACAACGGCACATCTACCTTTCAAATCGCTACTTGAGAAAAACTTATAATAACGATAGGCTTGGAAAATAGAGCCTGCTATGAGCATGGCGTTACACCAATCGTGTTTCAGTAATCCATAATTCAAGTCATCGAGAATGCTGTAACCAATACGTTCTATACGTTCTTTTGTGGAATAGATACGTTCCATTGTAGCCCAACGTTCTTCAACCTTTTGCTTTTGTTCTGGAGTAAGTTCACGCCCTGCTGTAAGTGCGGCAAGCTTTTGATCGACCTTCTCCTTGCTTGTCAGTTGTTGCTCTACATTACGATATTCATATTGCAAATCAAGGATAACCTTGTCCTCAACTGCTTGTTTGTGAAGGTATTTGTGAATATATGGTCCGAAAGTACGTTCAGACATACTCTTAATGGCATTGTATGGGTCTCCTTTATCTTTTTTCAGTAGAGGTGTGCCAGTAAAACCAATGAGCATGACTTCTTTTCCCATGATAGCACGCATTGCTTCATGGAGACGACCACTCTGGGTTCGATGACATTCATCAACAAATACGAAGATGTTGTCACCTTTGACACTGAATTGATTGCCATATTTTTTTGCTATGATGGCTTGTAATTCGTTAAGATACTCATCAAGGCTGACTTTTGTTCCAGACTCATCCTTATCAGCTTCATCTTTATGGTTGTGTGTGCCAAACTTGTGAATCAATGAACATATAAGCCACTCTTCTCCCTTGTTTAATGTATCAAGAAGGTCTCTGCACGATTCTGCATGATGAACTTTGTTACCTCCTTTTACAAAAGTACCAGCAAGTTGCAAGTCAAGTTCCTTTCGGTCGGTAATTACTATAACACGAGGATTGGAAAAGTTTTTCTGTATATAGGAAGCTAAAGCTACCATCGTAAGACTTTTGCCTGAGCCTTGCGAGTGCCAAATTACTCCACTTTCTTTTTGGGGCATTCTTTTGGCAGCTGCTTTTATGGCATATATCTGGTGAGGACGTAATACTTTTTTAATACCTCCATCATTCAGTACACCATAATGAAAGAAGAACATAAAGTTTTCCTTGTCGAAAAACAGATGATATGCTTCTTTCTCTGTAATAGTATCACCAACTTTATTTGTATCTCTTTTCCATTTACACCAAAAAGAAAGGGGAGTGCCGATAGTTCCGTAACGAAATTCCACACCATCGTTTGAGGCGATGGTGAACTGTATTGTAGTAAAGAATGATGGTATAAAATCGCGTTCGTTGCTAAGATGCTGTTTTATGCCTTCCTCGTAATTGACCAAACTTCGTTTCAACTCTATAACAGCAAGAGCAATACCGTTCACATAAACCACGATATCAGGACGCTTGTGCTTGCCAAGAAGAGGATCTATATAACTTACTTCTTCTGCAATTGCAAAATGATTGCTTTGAGGATGGTCAAAATCGAAAAGCATTACATCTTCATGATTCTTTTCAGGTGATGGTTGTGACTTAATACCCATTGTCAGAATATCGTACAAATCTGTATTGCACTGTATGAGACTACTCATTTTGGAATCGCTAAGGCGAGCCTTATCTTTCAATTTTACTAAAACATCCTCTATCTGCATTTCTGTACGACCTTGTTCTTTCAGAAAAGAGCGTACTTCTTCATCCAATATCGGTGAGTTGGCTACACCCATATTGTTAACATTAGCACCTTTAGCATACTGCCAGTTGCCAAGATAAGTATATCCAAGTTCTTCTTGGAAACGCTTGACGAGAGCATTTTGATAGTCTCGTTCTTTCTGTTCTTGATAGTTTGCCATATTTCTTATAGAGGAAATTCGTTTAATTGTTCTTTTATTTTTTGCCATCCCGGAAGGTATGTTCCAAGAATGTGTCGAAACCTGTCTGTATGGTTCTGCTCAATGAGGTGAGTGAGTTCATGAGCTACCACATATTCAATACAGTTTAACGGCTTCTTTGCTAACTGGAGGTTAAACATGATTTTACCACTTTCTTTGTGACACTTGCCCCAACTAGATTGCATTTGTTGAATGGTCCAAGTTGTTGCTTTCACCCCAAGAATTTGCTCCCATTTATCAATAAACCGTTCCATTATTGGTGTCAATTGTTCTCTATACCAAGTCCATAAAACGTTGGCTCTATTTTCTTTGGAAGTGTATTCTGACACATATATAATAATATAATCCCCTCTTTTCTCTGCGTGGTGGGTACAAGCTTTGTTCTTAACTACTTTCAGACGATAAAGTTCACCTTTAAAAAAATGTGCCTCTCCAGAAATATACTCCCTTTCGTCTTGTATGGTATAGGACATGGTTTCCTTTCGTTTCAAGGTTATCCATACCCATTTTTTTAGAAGGAAGAGCTTTATTTGTTCTTCTGTATACTCGTTTGGAGCAGATACATGAACTCTCCCATTTGGCGGATAAACGGCCAAATGTAAATTTTTGATGGGCTTGTGCTCAATTTCTATTTCGATACCATTAACTAACATTACTTACTTGTTATTCTCTTGCGATAATATATAAGATTTATATTCACGTACAATTAACTCTCTCAAATCCACTTCAAGCAAGTCTGCAATTTTTAATAGACTGCTCAAATCTGGTTGTGACGAGTTGGTACACCACTTCGAAACGGTGGAAGGTGTAACTCCCATTTGTTCTGAAAGCCATTTGTTTGTACGTTTCTTTTCTACTAGTACAAGCTTTATTCTGTTTATATCTTCCATACGACTATAATTTTATCTGCAAATATAGTGAAATAAATTCAATTTATCGAATAATTTCTTGATTTAAGGTGAATATTTAAGAAAAATTACATCTATTGATTTTTGATTTTAAAAAATATGCCGATATATTCCGTGTTTCAAGGACTCATGGTTTTATATATATATATATGGACTATCAAGTATATTGTTGTTTCTTGGGTGTCACAAATTATGTGAATGATGTATGTGGAAGCGATTATTTCAAAGACACTAGTCCAATTGTGTATATACATGGTGGTATTTGGGACAGAGATAGCAGCTATTACTTTGTAGGTGGCAATGCTACAAATATGAGCATTAGCAAGATCATCATTACTTACATAAATGGTAAGCAGAAGGTTTTGACTAAGAATATTCTTGGGTTTAATTCTCGTGACGATGATTAAAGCATGATGTCATAAAGGCAGATAGGTTACATGTGTTACCTACCTGCCTTTTAAAATTTCATTTTGATCATGGTTATGATTCTTATCTTCATTATTTGGTTACCTTTTCTAGTATATTTTGCATGATGTGTGCGGACTTATTGCACAGCTAGTTCTAGGTTCGTACTTTAACTATGAGCATTTGCCTACCTCTTATAGATAGAGAAAGTTGGCATCCTTGAAAAATATCTTCATGTATGTCTCCAAATCCGAGTCTGTTTGTTGGATGTATAGTTTATCCTCCAGAGGTTTAAGTGATTCAATTCTCTCCAGGGCATAGTATCCCATCTGGGAATATTGCTCAGTCCTTGCCATCATATACCACTTGTCATCATGCAGGCCTACATGGTAAGGGTCGCAAAAAATGTCGAACTCACGGTCATTGAAGGTATGGTAGTGTATCTTGAGAGGTTGGAAGCTAATGATGGATTCTACTATCTTTGCCAGGTGTTCCAACCCTTGAAGATTAAACTTCTGCTCTGGTAGGGAGGGATTCTCTTTACTTATGCCCAGCCTATTTTCCAGATATGGGATAATCGTGTTGAGAAATTCACAGCTACGTGTACAGTTTCCATTCTGAAACCTTTGCAGGGTTAGGTAGAGTGAACTTAATGAAGAACAGAGTGTATTGATAGCTTCAAATGGCAGGGCGTTATGGAATATGCTATAGTTCTTTTTGCTGTATCTATACCAGCTTTTTCCGTTCTTTGTTGGGAATTCCTCGATAGGTGCTTGAAAAGCGGTAGCTTCTTTCATATACTTGATATCTCCCAAAACCAAACGAGGGTTTACCTGGGCTCCAAGTTCTCCCCAAATGGCTTCACCTACTTTCTTGGAAAGGTCTATAGCGGTGTATTTGTGTCTTGTATCTGCGAAGCATCTGTCCAAGACCAGGTATCTCAACTGATTCTGTTTTTCTCTAATCATGATGATGGATGGATTATGTTATGCTTTTTGGGGTGTGGTGGGTTTGATGGTCAGCACCTCTTGTTGCTCCAGTGTACAGTTACAAAGTCTGGTTCCTATTTCATGGAGCTTTTGAATGATGTGCTCACTCTGTTTGTCTCTTGGCTGTTTCAGCCGGTTGGTAAAGTAGGGGAGGAGTCCTTTATTAATCTGTGTCGCCTTGGCAAGAGTTGCCAGGGGTACATACTGGCTGTATGCTTTCAGAAGAGAAGCCATATCAGAAAAATGATAGGTGAAGTCATATTCCCCGTTCTTATACCATTCCGGAAAATCGCCATCTGGGTCACTGAAGAATGGGTTCAAGACCTCCAGACTTCCTTCTGCCAGTTCAATGAACTCATTGAAGTCTGGGGAACTCAGGTTTTTCACTACAGGTACTCCACTGTCTTGCCAAACAGAGCCGGTGAATTCAGAATCTTTCCATTGGATATTGATGATGAAATGTCTCATATTGTTTTTGGTCGCAAAGGTATGCAAATGAATACTATTACACAAATAAATAAGGTTAAAAGTATCTAAATGAATACCTTAATGCTGCAAAAGAGGTGTTTTTTACTTTAAACCTTAACTGAAGTTAAAGTTCTTGCGATTTTGTCAAGGATTATTCTCGCGTGCGCGTGCGCGCGATGTTTCTTTTTAGGGATTTTGCATTTTTCCCAATTGTAAAGAAAAAGAAATCACGTTAATTTTGGCCTCGAAAAAAAGTGTGATTTTTGTTTGGAACTTAAGGAAGAAATTCATACCTTTGCCGCCGAGATGCAGAACAGCACTCAACGCTCATGGCTCTTTGGGATAACTGTGTTTAGGCCTTAATATATAACAGTTGGAGCTCCTACCCATTGGCTTTGTTCGTTCAAAGGATATTAAACCAATTAAATTGAAAAAGCAATGAAGAAGTTTTCGTTATTGATTATTGCGTGTGCTTTATTTATCAATGCGCATGCACAGAGGGTAGTAGCTCCAGAACCAGAGTTCATTGGTAGCTATTGTATGCTCACTAGCGATTCTACATACGTCGTTCTTCCAAAGGAAAACGGCAAGGTAGAAAAACACCAGAACAAGTTCTCGAAGTTTTCCAAGATTGCAGGTGCTGTAAGTGACCTCGGTTTTGCAGGTGGCATGGTAGGACTAAGCACAGGTAGCATGGCTGGACTGGAGACTGGTGTAAGAGTGATGGGTACGGCTGCCGGCGTAGGGCTTGCTGCTGATGCAGTGAACACTTTGGCTGGAGTGGAAGGGATGGATATTGCTTTTGCTGGAGGCAAGTCTGCTCATTCTATCAAAAAGGACGGAAAGGATATCCGATTACTTATCAAGGTTGAGAAGAATGATTATGACCCGATGGGCATCTACCGCATCGTGCGTTTCAAGGCTTCTAAGAAGGACAGAAGAATACAGTGGCTGACACTCCAACCTGCGGCGCTCGGAAGCTCTGATGCACAGAAAAAGGGATATCTCTCCTTCTCTGGACACAAGTATGGCAGTCAGAGTTATCTGCTCACCATCCCGGCTTCAGAGCTTGAACCAGGAGAGTATGGAATCATCTATATGGCAGTAGCTTCTGCACAGGAGATTCCTTTTGGAACATTTAGTGTAACAAAGTAAAATTACAAGATTATGGAGACATTATTAATGATGTTGTTTGTTGGTGCCTTGGCTAAGGGCACAACAAAGGCTGTGCTTGGTGGTGGTAAGAGAAGAAAGAAGAGAACCAACTGGGACCATCTTAGCTATGGCCAGAAGGCTTGGCTGCATGATCATTCGAAATAGTCAGGTTTTAAGTAGGAACGGAAATGAGTGAAATTTGCTTCATTTTAGCCGGATTCACCGCACTTGTTGGGGCTTGCCTGGTGCTTGACCGGGCAAAGAACCTTCAGGATGTGAAGATTCCGATTTTCTTAACGATGGCAGTTTGTACAATCCTCCTCGTAGCTGGTACCATCCTGGTTTGAAGAATAAAATATCATGATTCCGTGATATTTTATTCATTGTTTTAGCGGTTGGCATATGATTGGCCATCTTGTTCAACGTGAAGTCTGGCAAGAGGTGGATAGACGAATTAAAAACTATAAGTTATGGTTCAAGAACGTAAGATTGCATTATTGGTGGATGCTGAGAATGTCTCTCACCATCGCATTGACCAGGTGATGGCAGCTGTTAAGAACAACCTGGGTGGCTTGGTTACAGTCAAGCGTATATACGCAGATTGGACTAAGCCCAATCTTTCCGCATGGAAGGCTGTGCTTCAAAAGCATGCCTTCCTTCCTATTCAACAGTACTCTTTTACCTCTGGCAAGAGCTCTACGGATTTTGCCTTAGTGATTGATGCGATGGATTTGCTGTATCAGAACGATATTGATGTGTTTTACATCGTATCAAGTGACAGTGATTTCACAAGGCTCGTCATGCGCATCAGGGAATCCGGAAAGATAGTGATTGGCATGGGAGAAAAGAAGGCTCTTGAGGGTTTTGTCTTGGCCTGCAATGATTATATTTTCTTTGAGGAGAGAGGGGATGCTTCTTCTACGGTTTCTGGAAGTTCCGATTTTTTGGAGAAGGTATCTTCTCAGGCTCCTTTTGTTCCATCGTTTTCCGATACCTCGTATAGCGTGAGTTCTGTGGCTGCCAGTTTTGTGGTCTCTTCCACAGCTTCCTCTGATTCTTTCTCTTTCTTGGATGGAGAGGGTAAGATTGTTGCGGAAGGTATGGAGGATAGTAAGGAGGACCGCATGAAAGTATCAGAGCCTTCTGGTGGTTCCCTGAAGTCTGAGCCTTTGAGTAGGGATACTGGGCAATATCCTGCCGGTATCAGCAAGAAGCTGCTCGCTTTGTTAAGGCAGGTGGTGAAGGAGGTTGCTGAGAATGATGGTTGGGCAGAGCTTGGGTGTGTAGCTAGCAGGCTTCATGTAAGAAGACCTGACTTCAAGGCTAAATCATATGGCTACAGCAGGTTTTTGAAACTCATTGAGGCTTGCGAGAGTTCTTTTCTCATCGACAGGAATCATCAGATCAAGAGGAAAACGAAGACTCTCAGGAAAGTTTGTTTGAAGAACAGATAGCTGCCTGCCTGTCTGTAGCTGCTGGGTGCAGCTTTTTGGGGAGGCATCTAACTGGAAAGAAATGGCTTGTTTGATACGGGTCATTTTTTTTTGCGATTTTAAATACAACGATTGTGATTATGATTGATTCAAAAATGAATTAAGGCCCATGTGGAAGAGATCTTCAAGGAGCATATTCTTCCTTTTAAACTATTTCATATCTATGGGGTTCAAGGTTGCGGTTGCGGTTTAATGAAAGGTTCTGAAAATGAAAGGGTTAAAGCGTAACCCTAGCGCAACCAATTCTTATAGAATGGCAAAAATCCTTTTGAAGCTTGGTTGCGGCAGAAACTTCATCTATCTTCCTGGTAATAAGGAAGATAAAACCTGCAGCAACTGCAACCATGAAACTGAACATTTTCTTAGGGCCTTTTGGGGATAAGGCTACTTGATCATGTATTTTTCTTTGTACTACCCACAATCTAGAGACTTGTGGGTGTTTTATATGTGTTGTTTCTTTTTTTTTGTGTTTTTTTTGTTTCTGTGCAGATACACTGCACAGAAAGCTCGTAATTTTGTGGACGATTTAAAAATATTTTGTATGAAAGATAAAAAGCAAGAACTGAGTGCCCATGTGGAGGAGATATTCAAGCAGTATGTTCATCCTGGGCTTTACATCTGTGACTTGGCAACGGGTGGTGGCAAGTCATATACCATTGGTAAACTCACCTGTGAATATTATCCCAAGCATTTTGAGCGCATCATCATTCTGTGTGTTCAGAACAAGCTCATAGAGGGTATGAATCGCGAGATTGAGAGGTTTATCGATCAGCCTGGTTGTCTTAAGCTGAGTGAGAAGCTTGTGATAGAGAACAACACGGAGATTATCTTGAAGGCAGTAAGGTCCGGAAGTCTTCAGGAATTGCTGGACGAAATGGGATATCAGATAGAGCAGCAGCGGAAGAAGAAGGTTTCTGTGGCTGTGTTGGAAAACAGATTGGCGCAGGTTGAGAAGTTGGCTAAGTGCATGAATGCTTTGGTGGCCATACTACAAGATGATTCTGAGAATGCTTCTCTGCTAGAGCAGATACAGTCAGAAGAGAGCCGGCTGAGATATGCTGTCAGGGATTTCTTTGCCAACTACAAGAAGCATTTGCTTATTACTGGAGAAGTGAAGAAAGTGGGTGTGAAGACTATACTGAGTCGTTTTCCTTCATTGGAGAGAGTCTATCCGCAGGTTAACTACGCCAGCAGGAAGGTATTTCTGATGACCGTTTATAAGGCGATGCTTGGTATTGATCCTATTTTGTCGGAAAGTGTCAGTATCAGGGATTTCTGTGACAAGAAGACCTTAATCCTGTTTGATGAGTCTGATCAGGCAGCAGTAGCCATGCGTGATGTCATCATTGGTCAGGCTTGCAGAAAGTCTGCAGGCTTCAACAAATATGGCAAGGGATATCATGGCTATTTGCAATATTTGGGCTTATTATCAGCCAAGGATACCCTTACAGAGAGATATGATGGGACTCTTTTGAAGGAAAGTTTGGAGAAGGCTCAGAAAATTTGCCAGGATAATTGGAAGCGGAAGATGGGGGATATACTACCTTACAAGAACATCTTCCTGGCAGATACGAAGGATTACAGCAGTTTTCGACGTGGTGTGTTCTTTGCCGGTCCCACCTTTAAGTTGGAGATTTGTGGTGGAGAGGAACACGCTCGGTCCTTCATTTGCTATCGGGCTGCTGAGAAGAATTTCATATTGGCTCATGCTGAGAATGAGGAAGAACTGTTTGGGAAGTATGACATGGTGATTTCCTTGGATAAGTTCCTCAAGCTCTCGGAAAGCAATACTGTGGCGGTGAAGAAGTTCCTGAGCGGTTGCGTCAGGGAGGCTTTCCAGAAGAGGCAGGATGCTTTCAGAAATGAGACCGATGACAGGGAACAATACTTGGGATGGCCTACGGTGGAAGGTGAAATCCATTCGCTCCTGGCTCGTTTTGAGGTGGTTTCAGAGAAGTTCTTTGAGCAGCAACTTCTGGATTACTACACCAACCGAAAGAATCTGACCGTCAAGATGGATGGCAAGAAGTACAAGGTGCAGGACGATTCCTTCTATATGCATGATTGCCGGTTATATCAGGAGGAGCTTGATGAAAGAGACGGTCTTCACCGGGTAAGGCTCTCTTGCAGGGAGATTAGCTCCACGCCTGAGAAAATACTGTATGATCTGGTGGCTTCTGACAAGGTGGCTGTGGTACTCTGTTCTGCTACGGCTTCAAGCGAATCTGTGATCAGCAACTTTGATATAGAGTTTCTGATGTCGGCTTTGGGCAGGAAAATTCATCTTTTGGACAGAGAGGATAGCAGGAAGTTTGAGGAGCTTGTTGAAGCTACGTATCCTAGCCGTCATCAGGTAGAGGTAGTGCCTCTGGAGCATTATATGTTCAAGGATTGCCGCAAGGAACATATGTCCTTGCCTGAGAAATATAAGCTGATGTTCTGTGAAGACGCAGTTGAAGAAGGATTGGTGGAGCGGTGGTTCAGGCTTTCCAGAAGGGAAATCTTCCGTCATGCTTCCAAAGCAGATGAAGTTGGTTTTGTGTTCTATCGCATCTTTCAGTTCATTGAGGCTTATCACTGGTTCTACGTGCATGATGATATTCACAGTATGCTCTTTTTCCAGAATAGAGCAGCTCACACCTACCAGAAGCAGATGAACGTTATCGCTTGTCTGATTGACGGATCCTACAAGCAGAAGATGAAAAATGATGATCATGTGGAGGATGTCTTTAAGAGTGGTTTACCTGATTGGCAGAATGAGCATCTGTTCATGTCCAACAGTTTAAAGGACGTGGAAGACAAGGTTTTGAAGAGATTGAGTGATGGCAGCATTTCCAAGGTGATGCTGGTGACGGCCTACGGTAGTTTCAAGGCGGGTGCCAATCTCCAGTATAAGATACCGGAAGGTATTGATTATGAGAGGGGTGACAACTGGGAGGAGGATGAACATGAGCTGAAGAAGGACTGGGATGCTGTATATCTCCAGAGTCCCACCTCTTATCTCTCTTTCAATGATGATAGCCAGGAGCAGGCTTTTGATGCTGGTCTCTACCGGATTATGATGTCGCTCATGATGCTCAACGAGAGAAGTTGGCTGACTCCCAATCAGGTGGGGCACTGGTTGGAAGAGGCGATTTCCAAGAAGTGTATCCGTTTCAAGGAGGATGCTGTAGCCATGGACAAGGCTGCCTGGGCGCAGACGATGATTGAGCAGGCTGTGGGAAGAATATGTAGGACCAGGAATAAGCCGCTTTCTACCTATATTCTCTATGACGAAGGGATGGCGGAATTCTTTATGGGTGATTTGGTGGACAAGTCACACACCAAGGAATTCAAGGCTTTGAGCAGTTATATTCAGGGGCATACTGAGATCGGCGGTGATAGTCATGCTTCTGCAGAAGAGGTCAAACTGCATAATGATTCCCAGGCTGCTCAATGCAAATTGCGTAAAATGAGAGAGAAGGCTTTACTCTTCACTCCACATCCTTATGAGGTGGAATATGAGAATTTAGAGGATGGGAGTGAAGATTCATCGATTCCTTATTACGTCAAGAGGGCTCAAATCATGAATCAGTACTACAAGCAGGCCATTATCCGTAATCCTGTGGTGGCTTCCTTGCAGGAGCTTGATGAACAGGCCATGATGGTTCCTTTCCTGAGAAAGTGTTATGGCAATTGGGAAAGAGATGAGGATGGATCTTTCTGCCAGCATCCTGTATCTCCTGCATCTGTAAGATTGGATGTGTTGATGAAAAATAAAGTTATCCATGAGCATTTTGAAAGGAATGGATATGCTACAGGCTGGAGTTCAGATGGTCTTATCCTGCATCCGGAGATATTGATGGCTGATTATGCCGGCGAAATTGGTGAGGAAGCTTTCAAGGCACTTGTTCTTCGCTATACGGATTGCAGAGAGGAGCAGTTTGCGCATCTGGAGGACCTGGATTATGAGTTGGCCGATTTTGTAGTTCTGAATCCGGATGGTTCCTATAAGGTGGCATTTGATGTGAAGAATATGAATCCTTCCATTGAGCATTTGGACAGGGATGGTGACATGCCTACTGCAGAGAAGCGTCAGGAGAAGGTGAAGCGTCTGGGGTGTCCGCTTTATACAATCAACATGCTCAAGATGCCATTTGAGTCGATGGACAGGTATGAGATTTGTGGGTTGATAGATGAAGATGGGCATGTCCAGGGAGATGCTATGTTGAAAATTAAAAGTTTAATTGAAAGTTAATTATTTAATAAGATGTGATATGGCTAAAAAGATAGAGCATATTTCAAAAGAAGAGATATTGAAGTTGCCTGTGACAACCAACAGGCTTATGGTGTCATGGAACAGAGAGACGTTCTTTGCCAAGTATGGCATTGTATCTTACAGGATGGAAACGAGAGATCGTGAGCGCAAGAATCTTTCTTACGAACAACTCTCTGACACGCCATCTTTGTCGGTAGTAGGCATATATGCAAAGTATGAACCTTTTAGCAGCAGAGACGGCTATACGCGATTTTTCGTGCTGGTGAAGAGGGGCGATGAGAAGAAAGTGATGGAAAGTCTGAAAGTTCAGAAGGATGTGGCTTGCAAGTCAGATGATCTGCATGGGTATGATGAATTCCTGCAGCAGCGCATTATCGTGTCGCTTGCAATCAATGCCCTCGGAAAGAAGGGCAAGGGTGGCATGATGTACAACAATGGCATGTTGCTGGTTTGTGATGACCAGAACTTTGGGGTATCCAAAAGGTTGAAGGAACTGGTTTGCTTGAAGTTGGAGGTGAATAAGTATATGAATCTGGCTGCCAGAACTACCTCGTTTTCACATCCTAAGGATTTCAAGCAGTTGCAGGCGTATAGTAACTGTGTTTTCCAGGTGGGGAAGGAAATGGATGGTGAGTTATGGCTTGGAGAATATCTGAAGCCTGTTGTCCTCAAAAAGCTGAATGAAGGGGATTATCATCTGGACCAGCTTTACATCAAGAAGAAGCGTTTCTCCTCTTCTCACAACACTGTTCCTTATTGGCCCTGGAACAAGGATACGTACAATCACAGCCGATTGTTTGTCATCTGCCAGGTAATTGAAAACGTGAATAAGCTCTTTGATGGTATGCTGACAGTTGATTTTTCCGACCATGAGGTTTTGGATTACTTTGAGAGTCATCCGAAGGAGAATGTTGAAAAGCTGTTGAAAGAATACTTTCAGGGAAAGACCATTCTTGTGGAGGATCCTTTTGGCACGGATGATTCAAAAAAGCAGGTTGATCAATTCAAGGCGAGTGTGCTTGCCACCATGGGGAACGTTGTGAGTGTTGTCAAGCGAGGTGGTAAGGTGGATATGCTGTTAAAGTTATGTGAGGAGATAGGTGATGAAACTCATTATTCGCAGTCTGTGAAGCGTATGTATGAGAGTGGTATTGCCTTCCAGCACATGATTCATCATGGTGGAGGCAAGGAGGATAATGTGCCAGAGGCTAAGGCTAAGAGGATCTTGATGGAACTATTGGTCAAGGATAGCATTGTCAAGGGCTGTATGCCATCAGAAATGGCAGCCATCGCAGGGAATTGGAAATTCTGGCTTTTTAAACAAAAAAAGGAGGTCGTATATGGAGCATCCTTGAAGTTGTGTGAGGGGAAAGCTATGGCATTTGAGCCTTATGGCTTTGATGATGGATTGGGAGAGGATTATGACACCTTTGTTGCCTCTATAATGGGCTTGTCTGCTCTTCTCAAAATGAAAGGTAATCATGATTATCATGTGATGGAGAAGGAGGGAAATGCTTATCTGATCATTGATACAGAAGAGATTCCTATCTTGGATGCCAAGCAAATTGATGATACCTATGGCAAGATTATTGAAGGGACTGATCCTGATAACAAAACAATTTGCGTGTTTAAGAGAAAGGGTGCGGGTACGAACCACAAATTCTTGCGCGGTCTGATGGGATTTCATTTATGGAAGGAAGAAGGTCTTGATGGGGAGGGATCAGAGTCCTACTCTTACATATCTGGTTATAATTCCGATAATTTCAAGACTGGTGCTACCTTTAAGATAGGCAAGGTCCCTCGTGTTAGGCGTATTATCATTTTGAAGAAAGAGCATCCTGAACGGGTTTGGGATGATATTCAGGAGTTGAAGAATATGCTTACTGTAGGCTTGGGACATTGGGATGAGCTGATGACATATCCTTTTCCATTTAAGTTCTTGCAAGAGTATTTGGACAACCAGAGTGAAACGAGGTTCTCAAAGCATTGGAGTGAAATGTAGTATTTCTGGTGTTTCTTTTTAAATGGCTGGCAGGATAGTGAAAACTTTCCTGTCAGCTATTTCCCATTCTGCATTCCTTTGCCATTTTTTGGTGTTGAAAAGTTACATATTACAAGATGGTATACTTTTTTATTAGGAGTTGTACACTTTTGAATTAGAATCTATTTACTGATGCATTTTTTGGCTGTTTGATAAGATTTTTATGGGGATTATTTTGATTAATGGATTCTCATTTCACATTAAAAATGTTGAGTTTTAGACATTGTGCATAGCAAGAAATATTTTCGTTTTTTACACGTTTTCTTGGCGGTTTCATTATTTTTTGTTACTTTTGTACCTTGTATAACGATTAGGAAGGTTACAAATATCCTGTAATACCCTGCATCCTTCGTTCCGTTCTTGACAGTTTGGAGTGAACCTTGCTTAGTGTCACTCGATTTATGCAGCAGTCCCATAATTTGATTGAACAAACTTAAAAACAGAAAATGTCAATAACAACTGAACAGAAGGAACTTCATTTGCTTCCTCACAACAGAAAAGCTTATGAAAAGGTGATGGATCATTTTGAGAATCACCAGCGTGCAGCCATTGTACATGCTACTGGTACAGGCAAGAGCTACTGTATAGCAGCTATAGCTTCCCATTTTTCAAAGGTACTGGTCATGGCACCCAATAATTTTGTATTGAATGAGACCCAAAAGGTGTGCAATGATGCTGTGGAATTCCGTACATATGCAAGCACTATATATGATGAAGATACACCCACGGGGTATGATCTGATAGTCCTTGATGAGTTTCATCGTGCTGGTGCGCCAGAATGGGGAAATGGTGTTAAAAGGATAATTGCATCAAATCCTTTGGCCAAGATTTTAGGTACGAGTGCCACCCATATCAGATATCTGGATCATGAACGGGATATGGCAGAAGAACTGTTTGATGGTAACATCATCAGTCATTTGAGTCTTGGTCGTGCTTTGAATTTAAAAATTCTCCCTACACCTATCTATGTTTCTTCTTTATATTCTGCTGAGGAAACTATAGAGAAGGCAAAAGGGGCTATCAGAACTTCCAAGTATATGGAAGATGGCGAGAAGAAAACCTATTTGCATCGCCTTGCAGGGATTTCCCGCAGTTGGTCTGAGTCACATGGAGTACCTCCTATCATTAAAAAATATTTCGGCTCAGATGTCAAGCGAATTATTGTCTTTTGCTCTAAGGTTGCCAAAGCTGCTAAAGCCAGAAAACTTCTTGGGGAATGGTTGTCTTCTGCAGGTTTCAATCATATCCGTTTCTATCGGATTGATTACCAGGAGAAATACCTCTCCAAAGAGATGGAGGATTTTGAATCGGACAATTATGACGGATTAAAGGTTGCCATTTCTGTAAATATGCTTAATGAAGGAATTCATGTGCCACACGTGGATGGGATTATCATGCTACGTTCAACCATATCCCGTCTTATCATTGAGCAACAAATTGGCCGTTGTCTTACGGCTGAGAACATTTTGAAGCGTCCTGTTGTTCTGGATTTGGTAAACAATATGGATACCATGTTGCTCGATTACAACAAAACTTACAGTTTTGGTGAAAGTAGTAATGGCAATAATGGAAGTTCTTCAAAGAATGAATTGGAACCATTTCCTTTTCAGGTAATTGACGAATGTAGAGATTTTCGTGAGTTTTATGAGGAAATCTCTAAATTTGATGATGTAGCAGAACTGAAGGACGACATTTGGTATAGTCAATATTTGCCACTTCTGTCCGATTTTTACGATAAAAATAGTCGCCTTCCCTATCCTTCAGAGGATTTAAAGGCTGTCAGATTTATAGAAAAACAGCGTTTCCCGATGAATCAGCGTAAATATCCTCATCGAATGAATTGGTTGGTGGCACATGGTTATTCAAAGGTACCTGTTAAGCGTACAGGTTTAGATGAACGTCTTGATATCCTTGAAGAAGCTATTAAAAAGAACAATGGTAAGTTACCAACACTGAAGGAAGATTCATATGTGAATGGAATTTATCAGGAGTTCCAGAAATTCTTGAAGGGCAAGAAGAAGAACAAGAGTTTGACACAGGCACATCTTGACAGATTCCAGCATATTTTACAGATGTATGTTACTCCTATGAAGGCAGTACAGGTTCGTTTTGAGAAAATCAAGAAACGTGTGGAGCAGGAAGGAATCATCCAGCGTGGTTCCGGTATAGCCAGTGATCTGGATTATATTTGGATTAGAAATCACATGAACCGTCCAGAAACATCGGAAGGTATGAAGGCTGAGTTGAGAAAAATGATAGGTTTAGAAGACAACGAACCTATATGTAAGGGAAATGAGGCTCTAAAGAAGTTTGTCATTGAACGTGGCTATTTGCCTACTCGTAAGGATACTCCCTACTACGGCATCATGATGAAATTTCACAAAAGAGGTGGTGCTGCTATTCGAAATGACCCTGAAACATATGCCTTCCTGCTTGAGCATGGTTTTCCACCATATAATGAAAAATAATTGATGATTTTTGATGTTATTCAAAAAAATTTATATTTTTGCATTTGGAGGCGATATTTTTTCAGACAGTGCAGATAGATTGCATAGTGGCTTTCTACTTTTGCATCCTGAATATATAAACGAAATATTATAGAAGGATGAAAAGAAAGAACATTTATACAGATGAAGAGCGTTATTGGATGACAGGTGGAAATACGGGAACATTACCTACCCGTATCATCCCGTCTGTTATTTACAGCTTGGCACCAAGCGAAATCTTTGTGTTTGGAAGTAATGCGCTAGGTATGCATCATGCAGGTGCAGATCGTGTGGCTTACAATGAGTTTGGTGCAGAATGGGGAAATGGTGAGGGATTGCAAGGTCAGTCTTACTCTATTCCCACTATGGAGGGTGAGCATAGTACGAAGCTTGCTGTCATGAGATTTACGCAATATGCCAGGGAGCATCCGGAACTGAAGTTTCTGGTAACTCCTGTGGGTTGCGGTATTGCTGGTTATACTCCGGACGAGATGGCTCCTATGTTCAAGGATGCTGCTTATTTGGAGAATGTGTATCTGCCTATCAGCTTCTGGAAGGTGCTGATGGGAAATAACATCTAATTTTAAGAAAAAAGTAATATGAGTCAGTTTAAAGTACATGTTCAGTATATCATATATGGTTGTTGTGCCATTGAGTTGTTGATTGGTGATAAGCTGATCAAATGTGATGCAGGTTATGGGGGGCCTAATCCTTTGGCCTCCTTGATTGAAGCCTGCCTTGATTTTTTCACTGCTAAGAAACAGGGTTTTGAAACTGAAGACTACATCGAAGAGACGGAAACCACATGGGATGAAGAGCCGGATGAGATGCATCTGGGGCTGAAATTATTTAAAAACGATATGGTCATCATGGATATACAGCAGAGGGACGATGAAAAAAACGTTCTTCAAGAATGGCATGAGTCTGTTCCTTATAAAGATTTCAAGGAGGCAATTGTCTCAGAGGGCTTTCGGGTGCTGAATGCATTTGGTATCTTTGGTTACTATGCGGCATGGTCGGCTCATGAAGATTTTCCTTTGGCTGCATTGCTCCGTCTTACCGGTAAGATTAAGTTGAACTGGGAGGGAGACAATTGCTTTACGGATTTGTCGAAGGAATTGGCATGTCTTTCAAGCTATATAGAGAAACTTCAAATCAAGGAAGAGACCCATTACGATGAGTGTAAGCTATATTGTGAAGCTTGGCAACTTCAATGCAGTGAGGATTGGTTTGCGGTGGGTGACAAGGTCGATTGGACATGCGTTATGCCCGCTGAGTATAAAAATGCTCATGGTATCATCATTGACTTTGAAGAAGAGCACCATGGTTTTGCAAAGTATTCAATCAGTGGTATAGTTGCGCAAATCATAGCTGAACGCAGTGAGTTTCCTAAAGGGGAGCGAGTTGTATCTTACGCTCAGGCAAAAACCATTCAAGAGGAAATCCTCAGGGCTGATGGTCATGAAAAGGATATTAGCAATGACGAAGAAGCTGATAGAACTTTTTGGGGATACATTGTTACCCTCAAAGATGTAGTGGTGAAACCCTTGTCGGAAAAGGAATGCAGTATTTAAGTAATAGAGGAGCATTGTTATGGATAAAAACATTTATACCTTATTATTGCAGAGTATTCTCAGACACTTGTTTTACAACATATTTTTTTGTTTTTTAACTATCTATGTGCACAATGGTTAAAAAAAACAATTACCTTTGTATAATAAAAAATCTCTCCTTTGAGACTTTAGAAGTTATAGTTCAAAAGCTAACTCCTGAGCAAACTTACGGAGAGTAAAGAATTTTGAATATAGTAACATAAAATAAGAATAGCGTATGAAAATTTTTACGTGTAGAAGACAACTGATGTTTGTCGTGTGTTTGCTTCTGGGATGCCTGTCAATGCAGGCTGCAGATGATGGTTTGATAACGGAGCAGGTTACCCTCAATGGGGTTGTGGCTGGTTCTTTGCCAATGATTATCACTGATGATAATAAAAACCTGATTACCAATCTGAAGATCAATGGTGAGATCAATGGCACAGACTTGAAGTTTATCCGTGAAATGGCAGGAAGGTCTGTAAACGGAGACGAGACTGAAGGCAAACTATCCATTCTAGATTTGTCCGATACGAAGATTGTGAGTGGCGGAAAAAGATATTTTCATGATATGGTTAATGGGGCTTCATATTTCACGAAAGATGATGAGATAGGTGATAATGCCTTTTATCAATGCAGTGGTTTAAAGAGTTTGACGCTTCCTGATGGAATTACCTTGATTGGAGAAAAAGCTTTTCTCAGTTGCACAGGTTTGACAAATATAACGATTCCGGAGGGAGTAACCTTTATTGGGATGTCTGCCTTTATCTATTGTCGTAATTTGACAAGCATGACGATACCTGCAGGTGTTACCACCATATCTTCTTTCACCTTTGAAGGTTGTACTAGTTTGACAAATTTGACGCTTCCTGACGGTCTTACCAAGATAGGAGATGGCGCATTTGGCGAATGCAGTGGGTTGACAAATCTGACGTTTCCTTCAAGTCTGACAAAAATAGGTGATAATGCCTTTTATAAATGCAGTGGTTTAAAGAGTTTGACGCTTCCTAATGGTCTTACAGAAATTGGAGATAACGCATTTGCTTATTGTAGTGGTTTGAGAAGTCTCACGCTTCCTGACGGTCTTACCACGATTGGTGCTGGTATCTTTCAGAATTGCAGCAGTTTGATGAGCCTGACAATTCCGTCAAGTATTACTGAAGTAGGTAGTAATGCTTTTGATGGTTGCAGCAGTTTGAATGAGGTTCGTTATATCATTCATGATGATTTGGCGGCGTATGTACAAAGGGGACATCCTGATATGAATTTTAAATGTCCCTTTAGATACTATCTGAATGGCAAAGAAATAACAAGCTTAGAAATTTCTACTGGTGTTACCTCAATAAAGAAAAATGCTTTTTGTGGTTGCAGCAGTTTGACAAATCTGACACTTCCTGCCGGCATTACCGAAATTGGCGATAAAGCATTTTCTTGTTGTAGTGGTTTGGGAAGTCTAACGCTTCCTGACGGTCTTACCAAGATAGGAGTTGCCGCATTTGCCGAATGCAGTGGGTTGACAAATCTGACGTTTCCTTCAAGTCTGACAAAAATAGGTGATAATGCCTTTTATAAATGCAGTGGTTTAAAGAGTTTGACGTTTCCTAATGGTCTTACAGAAATTGGCGACGGTGCCTTTTGGGAGTGTCGTAATTTGACAAGCCTGACTCTTCCGTCAAGTCTTACCTCAACAGGGCGTTATATTTCTTCTCCCTTTTTACACTGCAACCAGTTAAATGATGTACGATATATCATTTATGATGATTTAGCAACGTATGTACAAAAGAAGCATCCTAAGATGCACATCCCGGTTGATAATATTAAATATTATTTGAATGACCAGGAAATAACAAGTTTAGAAATTCCAGAGGGTGTTACAATAATAGGAGAAAATGCCTTTCAGAAATGCAGCGATTTGACGAGTCTGACGCTTCCTGATGGAATTACCTCAATTGGAGAAAATGCTTTTCTCAGATGCACAGGTTTGACGAGTCTGACGTTTCCTTCAAGTCTGACAAAAATAGGTGATAATGCCTTTTGTGAATGTTATGGTTTAAAAAGTCTGACTCTTCCTGACGGTATTACCGAGATAAATAGTTATACATTTGCTACTTGCCTTAACTTGACGAGTCTAACTCTTTCTGCCAATCTTACATCGATAAGTCTAGGCGGATTTAAAGGCTGTTTTGCTTTGAAGAATCTGACAATTCCGTCCGGTCTTACTTCATTAAGCAACTTACATATTACTGATATTTCTACAACCATAGAATCCGTATATGTTAGTTCATCTGTTCCTGCAACGGCAGGCTCTTTTTTCGATGGGGTCGATTTAAGCAATTGTACACTGTATGTACCACAGGGTATGATTTGGAATTACAAGCTTGCAGATGTATGGAAAAACTTTGGAAAAATCATCGAATATGATACGACAGGTATCGATAAGGTAACCACTCGTAGTGACGTAAAGGAAATATCTCGTTTCTCACTCGACGGTCAGCGATTAACAGCTCCTACCAAGGGAATGAACATCGTGGTATACAGCGATGGCAGCATCAAGAAGGTTGCCGTTCAATAATCAACAAAGAAAATCAGTGTACTCTAGGCAGTATCACTGGTTTTCTTTCTCTTACACAGTATTATCCTTCAAACGAGTACCCAATTATTCATCACATTTCTTCAGTGCCTCGCTTATGCGCTGTTCCAGGTCACGTAAGCCAGAAACCTCTACCATTGCTAGCAAATGGCGAATCTTGCTACGGACTTGAACCAGACATTTTTGGAACAGGCTAGCCTGTTTGCCCAGCTTCTCATTCTTGCGCTTTGCTGCCTCCAGCTGCATCGCCTTATCCTTCAAAGAAGGCATCTTTTTAAGTTCCTTCTTTGCTTTCTTCAACTCCGCTCCCTGTTTTTCCAGGGCAGCAGAGAGTTCTTCCACTTCCTTGCGAAGTTCCATATTTTCCTCAACCTTGCGGTCGTAGTCCTTGACTATGAACATCATCTGATGCTCAAAAGGTATATCGTCATTCATTCTTTCCATAACATTGTTCCTTTTGTGACTGCAAAGGTAATCATAATTTTGCAGCCAGCAAAACTATTTAGGTTTTGCAAACGTTAATTTCATACTTATATTGAATTTTGAATGTTAAGCAGTTAGGTATTTTGTTTCTTTGGCGAAAATTTTAAAATATAAAATATGCCCCTTTTTAAAGTGGGCTCAGTATAATTATATTGTATCATCATTTGTTTGGAAGTCTGAATTACTGCTTCAAGTGCAAGAGAGGACTGATAGATTTCAGGGATACCAAACGATGTCCGAACAACTGGTATATCTGTCCTGATTGTCTGTCATGTTGTGATGATAACATGTATGCCAGACAGGTGCAGCTCTATATATTGGCCAACAAGCCGGTTCCGGATAAGCTGAATGTCATGTTGGGTCATGGACATAATGACAAGAACATATTTTTCTGCCCTGACTGTGGTTGTCAGATTTTGATTACCAAAGATGAGCATGATAATGAAATCAAGATTTGCCCTCACTGCAAAAGGGATTTCAATGATAAGTTGTAGTTCATTTTACTGGCTGAAGTATAGGAGCAGATGGTAGTTTTCATAGAAATTACTTGCTCATTTCAAAGGTTTTTCATATCTTTGCATTCTGTTTTTAATAATAATGAATATGAACAAAACTCAGATCGTATCGGCATTTGCTGAAAAGGCAGGCATTACAAATAAAGATGCCTCCATGTACTTCAACGCCTTGATGGGTGTTTTAGCAGACAACATTGTTGAGGGGGATGGCGTAATTGCTATTCCTGATTTTGGCCGTTTCTCTATCAAGCATGTAGCGGAACGCCAGGGTGTCAACCCTACAACAGGTGAGAAAATTACTATTGCAGCTCGTGACAAGGTAGTATTCAAGGCTTCTGACAGCCTTCCCTATTTTTCACGAAAGCATAGTTGTGAGTAGGTAAGGATAGTAAGTATCATATCTTAAATCGGTGAGCCATCAGTAAAACTGGTGGATTTTTTAGTACTGTGCAGATAGGATGCACTGAAAATTTGTACTTTTGTGGCAAATTATTGAGTAATTTGTGACGTAGTATCTTATTTTTTGTACTTTTCAGGTTGAAAACGGATACTATTATCCGCTAACATTAATTAAATGGCTTTTGGAAGAGAATATTTGTCCTGAATGTGGCAGTCCCAATCTTCAGTGGTATGAGGATGGAACAGTGGAGTGTTTGGATTGTGGGTTCGTTTTTAACCCATAGTTGAATTTGTGATATATGACTCCACTTTTAAAGTGGAGTCATTGTTATTTAGTAGGAGATGATTCCTTTTTCTCTGATTTGCCGAATTCAGTTTGTATCTTCTTGATCATATCCTTTACTTCCTGGTCAATGCGATTGAAGTTATTGTAGAGAATTCGTTCCTTGGCATCCGTGGACTTGAAGTTGTAATATATAGGAAGAGGGTAGTTCTTATAATCCTCTTCTTCTGCCTTGATTTCGTCCATGTTGAAGTTCGTTTTGCAGAAGAACTTGGAGGTTTTGAACTCCTCGGCCTCCTGGATATTCATAGAGCCATTCTTGCCGGTCTTGGTTACGGTAAAGTCTCTAGCAGTCTGTCCGCAGATCCAACCGGATGCCATATCGCTGATTTTTGAGGCAGGTACCAAACTGTCCATGTTCTCATTGAGATTGATGGAAGTACGGTCTCTATCAATCGTAATACCTTTCTTGAGTTGGACAACCTTTCCGAAGATGTCTCCAGATAGCCAGTCCAATGTATCCTTGCTTCTGGCGGAACCACTGATGACATTGCCCACGGTAGTGATAATCTTGTCTTTACCCACCTTGCCATAGTCAGCTTCAAGCTGAGGTAGCTCCTGAAAACCGAGAGTGACGGCTACTTTATTACTTCGAGCTGTACCGATAAGTCTGTCAATCTTATGAAAGTAGAGTGTCGGCAGCTCATCCACAATGATACTCACAGGGACGTTTTTGCCTTGACCACTATTCACTCGGGTTACCAGACGGTTGAGAATCAAAGCATTCAGTGCACCGATGATACTCTCCATTTCTGGGTCGTTGGCGATAAGCAGATAGCTTGGATTCTTCGGGTCAGAGACTTTCAAGTCGAAGTCATCTCCACTGAAAACCCAATAGGCTTCCTTGGTGGCAAGACGCGATGTCTGCACTCGGAGCGTACCTATCATACCTTCCAGCTGTTCCATAGCCTTGTTGTCAAAGGCTGTTTTGAATGGTCCCAAGAGAGGATATACTTCGGGGTCGGTGACCAGAACCTCGAAAATCTCCTCATAAGAGTGGTTCAAGAAGGAGAGTACATGAGGCATGTCGGAGTACTGGCCTTTCCAATAAGCTGGCTCCACCAGTTTATCCATCTGTCCCAGACAGCCTTTGGCATACACTCGTCCTGTGAGCCGTTTATGGTGGGTCTCTGGGTCTTCGCTATACTCTGCATCCAGTTCATGACCGTATTCATCGTATGGTTTCTTTCCGTAGTTGACAAAGAAATAGATACATGCGGCCAGGAAGTTGGTGGCAGATGTCTGGAAGAACTGGTCGCTACCACCACCTGAACCCTTTTGACCTTTCTGGAGAGATTCAATGAGTGTTTCAGCCGTTTCTTGAGCTGCTGCCAGATTGCCTATATACTTTTGTTGGATAGGATTTACTCTACAGCTGTATTCTACGTTTACGAAGTTAATGATACGGAATTTACACCCTTCCGGGATTTTCTTCTGTTCCTTATTCTTTCTATAATGATAATATAGCTTGGTGGCCAGGGTCGGAAATTTATAATCGTACACCACCATCGAGAACCCTTTACTGGAATGCTGCCTAATATAAGGTTCTATAACAGAGAATGTTTTACCTGAGCCAGGGGTTCCCACTACCCAGGTTCCTCTGAAAGGATTGATGATGTTGATCCAGCCATGACGGAATTTCCCCTGATAGTAGAAGCGCATCGGTATGTTCACGGAATAAGGATTACAGACACACTCAGTGGATTGCTCGAAACTCTCGTTCTCCAAGTTGAATCGGTCTTTGAGCATGCCGCTTCTGAAGTACTTGGATATATTGTCAAGTGCTACCTGTGTCAATACCGTTCCGGCAATTGACAATAGCATATATACCCAAATGTTACCACTAAGTATGCCTATTTTAAAGTGCCAATCCCAATAGTAGATACCAACAGACAGCAAAACCATCAGAAGGCCTGAGGATATAGGCCAGATAACCATTTTCTTGGCATCATACTCTATCTGCTTCTTATTTTTTGTACCAATGCAGGTAATAATGACCATGATGAGGGTCACCAGTTTACTATAGGGCAGGAACTGATATACAGACAGGTGCTGAAGTTGGCGATGTAATCCTGTTATGATGCCTCCCAAGAAATCCAAATCTTCGGGATTGAAGGCATACATGAAGAACTCCAGGAGCAAAGTCACATAGATGACAGCCCTAAACAGGGTATAGGTTCCTTGTAACTCTTTTGATTCTTCCATTGTTGTATTTACTTGTTACATTTTACACTATTGGCTTTTTGTTTCCAACGTTCCTGGCATGCCGTGACAATTTCTGTCATGCTTCTGGTTTTCCTAGGATTGCCCCTGAGTTCATACCAGGAATCCATGAGCGTGGTGAAGGAAATGAGCCTGTTCATCTTTCTCATCTTATAGTTCAGAGCACGGAGACTTCTTCTGACATTACTCATGCATTCGATCCTTTCCTTGACGGTCATCTTCGCATTCTTATCCTTGTCTTTATTCAAAGGTACAAGAAGTTTGATGTCTGCTGCCACTTGCATACCAGTCTCGACCACCTCCGTATAAATGTTGTTCTTCCTTTCTGACACTGCTACGGCTATGAGATTAGCAGGACAATCGGATGATGTGGCTTTCAGCTGCTTGATGTTCTTGAACGCCTGATCCACCTCATAATAGATGCCATAAGTCTCGGCTGCAATACTTAGAATGTCTCCAAAACTATCTAGATAAGAATTGAACTGCTTTTGAAAATCAGTGATTTCCTCCACCTCTTCTCTTAGGAATTTATGCCCCGACAGGTTAAGTGTCATGGCAGCATCCTGGGCTATAAGCGTTTGCTTTGCCTGTTTTGCATAAGTATAGAACATACCGGCTCTTATTACGTCTCCACCAACCCATGCCTTTGCCTGGGTATGAAGAAGCAGGAGTGTTCCACAAATCAAAATATATCTATTCATTAGCTCATGCATTTTATTGGAACCATGGTTTGTGTTCTTGCCTCATACGATAGAATCTTGTCACTTGTTTCATGGCCTTACTATGTCGTCTGATGGCATCTGAGGCTATCATACCATTTGTTTTTTCGATTTTCCCAGCTATGGCTCTGTTCCATACGTCCTCAAAATTGTAGATACAGACACTAAGAGCAAGGCTGCGAAGTTTTTTGTTCAACACTTCAAGTTCCTCGCTCAGTTGCCATAGGAGCATCGTACGCTCAGCACCATTGAGCATGCTCTCTTTACCGCCTGCCTTGATGACTTTGTTCAAGATACGGTAGGCTTTAGTAAACTCTGCCGCAGTTTCCATGTAGAGATTATTCATGCTCATGGAGGCGAATACACCTTCTGGATTGATTTTTCTGGCTTGGTCAATCTCCCACAAATAGGTGAGTGTCTGCATGCCATCTTGATACAGAGTGGCTGCTGCAGCTATTTTCTCTGCATAGACCTTGGCTGTTGTGAGATAGGCATTATACTGCTTTTCCCATTTTTTCATGGTGGCAGCATCCTTTACCATCGATCCCTGTACGCCTGCCAGATCATTCATATTGTCAGTTTGACTTTTTATTTTGGCACTTAGATTAGCTTCTCCATTTTGTATGGCAGCATATTGCAGGGGATTGGAGGTTGCTACCCCTTGGCTATGACCTTTGATCCAGACAGAAAAAATGAATATGCCTGTCAGAAGCAGCTTTTTCTTAATTTGTAATTTCATAAATTCCCTTTTTCCTTTTATTAAACTCAACTCTGCGCCGGATTTCTCCGACAATATCCTTCCTTGCCTTGATTCCCACCAGTTTGAGACAGCCATTGGTTCGGTCTCTGCTATGGATGATGACCGTTTTGATACCGACCAATAGCTGTAGTAGGTTTTGACGTTGCTCATAATCCACTACACGATAGAGTTCAATATAGTGAGTTGTTCTTGCCACCAAACCCTTCCTTATAATTATCTGCTCTGAAGTTATTGTGTAACTTGTCACCAGTTGGGACAGGGTAGCCAGCACAGACATGAATATCCCAAAGATGGCAAAGGAATAGAAAATCCAATGCTCAAGTTTAGTGATATGATGACCCATCCATATGCATCCCAATATGAATGGTATGAAGAGCAGGTTAGTGAGCAGAATGTATCGACAGCATGGACGTAGTTTCACCTTGGGATAGGCATTTGTTTCGAAGTTATACATATGATATTGATGAATAGTACTACTTTTACTTGATTTTGGGGAGATGGGCTATATGCCCATTCCCCTTCCTTCTCCACGTGACATGGCCGCTTCATGATTGAAATTTTCAAATTTGGCAGCTGCCACTTCCGCTGGGGATACTACCCCGGGCTTGAAATAGACACCTTTATGCTCGTAAATGTCAGGACGTGGCATGGCTGGTCTTGATAGACAGGCTGCTACGTCCAAGCCTGTTGTCACTGCCGCCAATATTGCTACTCCCAAGTTGAACCCATGTCCTTCCTTTGTACACATCTTCACTTCAGGGAAGATCTTGTCAAAGAGCTTCATGCGTTGCATATCATTTACAGCCAGGAACTTATTATATTCCTTTTGGGTAATCTCGTGAGAGAATACATTGCCATCGATGACAGCGGACATCTTGTATTTACCCTCAATTACCTTTCCGTCAGCATCTTTGAGACGTTCCACGGCAATGTCACTGACTTCCGTGGCTCTTCCATGTTCACCACTTCTTCTCCACTCCTTGCTTGATTTGAGATTTTCAAGCCCCTCACCATTTACCTTGGCATCACCCAGGAGAGTTAGCTTGGTTTCTCTCTGAAGATCAGAAAGAGAGATGTCTCCCAGTGACTTGCTCTCTGAAAGGATGAGTTTTTTGATGTCCTCCTGTGACAATGAATCCACAGAAAGGCCTCTTTGTTTGAGAAGGTTGGCTATTCGCTCATTGCTATAACCGGAGTTCAAGTTCTGCTCTGCATGAGATTGTGGAAGCTTGAGTTCCTTAACAACAGTCAGTTTATTACCCTTATCATCCGTTATAGGTATAAGTTGGGTAAGCATCTTGGCTCTCCCGTCGTCAGTAGCATTTCTGAAGTCCTGATACTGTTTCTCGGAAATCTTGAAAGCCCACATGCCCACATCGCTGGAATCGCGCAGGTTCAAGAGATAGTTGTCTGAGATTTGATCCTTCCATACCATGGCTGAGGTAATGAGTGCCTTGGTGTTGTCACTTGTCAAACTATAGTTACCATGCATGCTCACTACACCTTTAGCCGTTTCCAGATTCCCCGATAGAATATGGTCTTCGTTCTTGCCATTGCTGGCGTCTTTTATCTTCACCTCATCAAACACCTTGTCAAAGAGTTCCAGGCGATGCTCATCATCGTAGTTGATGAACTTGATATAGTCTTCCTTGGAAATCTCATGACTCATCACCTCATTATTGATGACAGCTGTCATTCTGAACGAAGTCTTTTCCCCATCGTGAGTGGGGTAGGTTTGGATTTCTCCTACGCTTACTCTTCTGCCATCCTTGACAGGAAGGTAGAAAGCCTTATTCTCAGTGAGCATTCTGCCATCGACGACACCTATGGAGTTCCATCTGTCAATATAACCTGTATGATAATCTGTTCGCTGATGTCCCAATGTAATGATATCGATATGCTTTTGATGAGCATTCATTGCATCTTGAGCGATAAAGATCTCCTTCTCTGCCTCAGGCTTGAGCTTAATATCAACATAGTCCTTGGAGTTGAGCATCTGCCGAGTGATTTTGCCGGCAAAGTCATTTTCAATCACCTTATTGATTATAGAGAGGCGCTCGTCTATGGACACCACATTTTTGCCTTTGTTACCTTGCTTGCCTGTATCCTTGAAATTCTTCGCCATGAGTTTGGAGACTTCCTCATTGGAAAGGTCGTATTGTAGATTTTTGTTGACGGAAGAAGACTTGATGGTTAATGTCTTGTTCTTATCATCAATGACAACTCCATGGGAAGCGAGTATATGTTGGAAAAGTTCTGGTGTAGCATAAAGAGTGGATCCCATGGCCTTGTCCAAAGGTTCTGCTTGACCCTGAGGACGAGCCAGCATTCTTGGCTTAGAATGAATCTCCAAGTTATGAAGAGGGTCGGCAACCTGTGTGCCTTTATCATAAAAGCCGTATGCTCCACTTTTAAGCTCTCCTGGTTTCAGCCTTCCATCAGGACGGTCAACTACAACCGGTGCTGAAGAAGCGAAAAAAGGTCTTCCTTCGATTCGTCGTACATGGTAGCCTCTTTGCGGAAGCAATGAAAGTCTATCCATGAAGGAATTGAATTTTCCGTATTTTGCTCCCATGAAAGGATGGAACTTGGGTTCTCTATAACCATATTCTCCATCCATGATGGTGTGCCCCCATTGCCCCATATTCACAGGAGAATTGGCATTCTTGGCCGTTACCCATGCATTGGGCATATAATAATCGTTCTTCACGATGGATGTGAACGTCTCGTATGCCTTTCGGTTAAATGAATTGGTTCCTCCTGATCTGAGATTCTCAACCTGACTTTGCGTCAAGGTGTAGTATCTTGGGGTGGAGGAGTTGTGTGCAAGGGTTATAAGCTGCATCTCACCTGATGGAGTTTGAGAGAGATGTGCTTGCATGCCATTGGCATTCAGGGTAGCCTGTAGCTGGGGAGCGATATCATAGCTCCCAAAATTGGATTTTCTTCTGAGTAGAGTCATATCCTATTTATTTTCCAGTGATGAATTGTCTTTGGATAAAATGACACATGTATGGCGATTGGCCGTGTATGGCTTATATATATCAATTCCTCCATGGCTCACACCTTGTAGTTTTTCCTTTTGTACACCAGCATCAATCAGCAGCTTGGCTATATACTTAGCTCTTTTGATACTCAACTTTCTGTTATACTCTTTACTGCCTGTGCGGCTATCTGCTGCACCAATGACTTTTACTTTGAGATTATATTCCTTCACTGCAGCTGCTATCTCAGATAGTTCTATTTTCTGTTGGTTATCAACGAAATCAATGCTGTTGATTTTGAAAAAGAACAAGATAGGAACGTCGATATTCTTATCAAGTATGGCATCACCCGAACCCATTACGCTTCTTATTCTTTCTCTCAGTTCATTGAGGCCTCGATAGTTGTTCTTAGGATAGGAAGATACTTCTCTTGGCACATTGCAATGATAGTAAGGGACCGTTTTTAATGATTTTTTCTTCCATCCTTGCTTTCCTATATCTAGTGTAAGTCCCAAGTTGGCATGAAACAGGTTATCTCTGAGTGAACTTCCTGTTCCCAGGCCATCGAATTTCTGAGCAGTGGCAATAGCACCAACTTCTGCGGACAAACTAAATCTGTCAGCTATTCTATAGCTGCATAGCATACCATAGTTGAGGGCAAACTCTGTCTTGTGGAGGTGTGAATTGTGGATGACACCAGCTCCCATGTAAGGAACAAAGTTCCATTTTGGCATTTTCTCATAATCCTTATGATAAAAGGATGATATATTGACCATCAGATCCAAGTGATAGTTTTCATATCTTTCCTTGTTGAGATTAGCTGTCTTGAACTTGAATCCATCAAAGGCAATACGGGTACCAAAGTATGGAGTATGCCATTTGCCAACAGTGATTTCCAAGTTGGGAGTTACTCTGTCAAAGAGATCACCGCATCCCGATGGAGAACCGGCAAAAGCAGCTGCTCCAGTTCGTGCAGAGACAAACCAGTTGTCCAGAATGCCAGATGGCTTGAATTTTAGACATGATGCATCATGATTGGTAGTAAACGTGGTCGCTGCATCCTGTATTGGTGTAGTCACTTGTGATACCACAAAGTTCTTCTCGTCCTCCGAGAAGACGATTTGGGCCTGTGCAGAAATCACTGCCAGGCAAAGTCCGAGGAATAATAGTTTCAATCTTTTCATGCTCTTATTTTAATCTTTTATGTTATATATATTATAATGTGTAGTTGAGCAGAGTCACATCTTTTCAGCAAGATGATCGAAGAGGAAAAGCTTGTATCGGCTGATAATCCTCTCACAGCATCTGACATAATGAATATTTGTGGCATATCCGGCAGCCTTAATCCCCCTGAGCCAATTGTGATGATCAGTGGAATCATATTTATGGCATTTCTGATAGCGTTCACCCATTAAAAGCCTGGAATGATATTCCATGCTTTCTTCTGCAGAAGAGAAGTTACAGAATTTCTCACTTGGCTTATCATCATTATGCAGACTATAGGGTAATCCTTTTTCCAACCAGCTCTTGCTAGCCTTGATACCAAAGAAGTTGTTTCCTTCCTTGGCTAATTTGCTTGTTCCCCAACCACTTTCAAAGGCCATCTGGGCTAAGATAACCGAAGATGGAATACCATATTTACGTTGCTGGCTCATGGCTAGTGGGGCATATCGCTTCAAGAAATCCGCCGGACTTAATTTATCTTTTTTGTCCAGACCTAAAACTTCTACTGCTCTTTGTTGGGTGTCCCTTACAAAAGTCAAAAGCAGGTAGGGATTCTCTATTTTCCCCAGGAGGCGGCATGTAAGATGCAAATGAGGGCCGGTAGCCCTTCCGGATGCACCTGTTTTTCCCAAAGCATCACCAGCATATACCGTTTCCTGATTCTTTACCCAGATTTCTGAGAGATGACAATAACTCAATGTATAGTTGCCTGCCTGCAAGGTGATGTAATGTCCTGCGATAGGATCATAACCCACTGTTTTGATAAAACCATCAAACATGGCATATACCTCTTCATATTTAGCAACTAGGTCAATGCCTTGATGATTCCTTTTTTTCCCAGTGAATGGGTCATACCTTATTCCGTATGTTGAGCAGATTTGAATGCTCTTTAAGGGATAGCAGACACTTTGGTACTTGTCTATCCAATAGTTCGCGGCTTCAGCAGATCCTTGTGCCAGAACATTTATAGGCAGCCAGAGCAAGCTTGTAATCATCCATTTCAATCTTTTCATCATTTCTACCTTATTTATATAATACAGGGTGCAAAGGTAAATGGAAAGATTGAATTTATAGGTAGAAAATGAATTGAAGTTATTTTTTAACACAAAAGCAGTTTTATTGTTAATATATTGTCATAGATATGTTAAAAATAAAGTTTAATTATGCAGAGGAGGAAAAATTCATTTTTTAGCATTACCTTTGCCGAAAAATTTAGATAAGGTATGACTAAGGTAGAAAGATTTCAGGATAATGAGATTCCTTATGAGCTTCTAGCTTCATTTGGACTCTCGCAAGAAATGGTAGATGACCTTCCACAGAAGGTATTGGAGCAGTTGCTCTCTGGGCAACGAACTCCACTTCTGCCTATTTGCAATGTAGATGAGAATGGAAATTGTAATAACTCTCTCGCAAGACTTTCTCTAGTGAGGACAGAAGATGGCATTGATGTCATCTTCATGTCCTGCTGGAAAAGCAAATTGCTGGAAGAGTTTGAATTACAGCAGCAACAGGCTCTCAAAAACGGAAGAGCCCTATATTCAGCTGAAAAAATGCGTATTATCAGTTGGATTATGCTACCCAGCAGATTGTTTCCATGCCGGCCTATGTAATACAGCATAACATGCGTGTACTAGGCAGACAATTGGATATGGAAGTCTCTGATCTGGAGCAGCTCAAAGGAGGTGACGTTCTTTGTCTGATTCAGGAGGACAAACCAATTTCGTTGGGAATTGACCTGATGCAGGATATAGGTATTCGTGTAGTGAATGGAGATAAAGAACTGTGGCAGAGAGAATTCACTGGAGACGAATTTCCTCTTTACAGTTTTGGCATCAGTGGTTGTTGGGTGAATGATGGGCATTTTTCCTATGTGAAGGAAGAAGACTATACTCAGGACATGTTAGATGCATTGGCTGAGAGAGTGAACCAGGTAAAGAGAGCTGCATTCCATCGCTAGTATTCATTTTTAAAGGATAACAGGTATGATACTAAGTGGATTTCAAGAGGAGCATCAGCTTCTCGATTGGTATGAGCAGGATTCAATCTCTGCTCTGCAATATATTGAACATCATTCAATAGGTATGATCAACCGCTTCAAGAAGTGGTGTCAGGAGAGTGGAAGCAGTGAAGATGAAGAATCTGCCAAGGATTTTTTAGATGAATATAATGGATTATTCTTGGACACTGTAGTCAGTAAGAATGAGAATTCAACTGTAGCAGATACTTCTATGTTTCATCAATGGTGTGAGAACAGCGAGTTTTTGGATGAGCTATATTCATCTAAGCCCGCCCTTCATGTGACTCTCTGGCGATATCAGAATCCATGTTCCACAGTTGAACTACCCACAAGCTAAAGACTTGTGGGATTCCGACTTCATCAAGGAATGCTTGCAAGCAAGTCTTACGCCCTCTCCATCGGTGTAATCGACAGTTCCTGCCGATATATTTCTTAAACCTTCATCAAGTATATTCTTCGCTGCATTCAGGTCACGGTCTATCAACTCACCGCAATTTAGGCAAGTATAGTAGCGGTCTGACAAAGACAGATCCTCCTTGACATGGCCACAATAATGGCATGTCTTCGAGGATGGATAGAACCGGCCTATCCTAACCAGAGTTTTGCCGTACCACTTTGCCTTGTACTCCAACATGGTAACGAATGTACTCCAGCTAGCATCAGAAACAGACTTGGCAAGATGACGGTTTCTTACCATTCCCTTGACATTCAGGTCCTCGCAGCACACCACATCGTATCTGCGAATGAGGTCAATGGAAATCTTATGCAGCTTGTCCTTGCGGCAAGACAAGATTTTCTCCTGCAACCTGGCGACCTTGACACGCTGCCTGTTCCATGAACCGCTTCCCTTCTTCTTACGTGAAAGATGCTTTTGCATCGTTGCCAGTTTCTTTGA
>OGYN01000411.1_pt1 | contig 40681 bp, 73 predicted proteins | sample 1576551 | NCBI WGS metagenome assembly OGYN01 (sample SAMEA3541589, study PRJEB24748) | human gut metagenome | biome: human gut; feature: human-associated habitat; material: faeces | place: China | collected 2012 | reverse complement strand
GCCGCCGCCGTGGCTGCTGGCGTGGCGGAGGATGAGGCCGCCAAAGAGGAAGCGGAAAGAGAATAATAAAAAAGCACCCAATCAGGGTGCCTTTAGCTCCATATTTAGCTGTTGAATAATCAGGGCGGTCTCTAACATCCCAGTCATTTTCTCCTCACTGTCCGGCATGGAGGGAAAGTTCTCCCTGGCATTTGTCAGGATTCTGAGGGCCATTTCCCGGTCTTCGTTTGTGGCGTTGCCGGACTCGAACTTGTCTGCTAGTGCAGAAAATTCCTGGTTTGTGTCCACTGATAGGCTGAAAGCAGTTTCTGCCTGCCTCAAAAAGTGGCAAAGCAATTTGTAATCATGCATTTTTATCACTCCCTTATCCGCATATTACAGCACACGCCCTGATATGTCAATGGAGGAAGACCATGAGATTACGAAAACAGTATTTGACCAGAAACGACTGTTACAGGGCCGGGAGGACCATCCGACCGCAGGGGGTAATGGTACACTCGACCGGGTCTAATAACCCCTCTGTGGCCCGCTATGTGCCCGGAGATGATGTAATTGGTCGGAATCAGTACGGGAATGATTGGGACAGGCCCGGACTGGAAAAGTGCGCCCACGCCTTTGTAGGCAGATTTGCCGACGGATCGGTGGGGACAGTACAGACCCTTCCATGGAATCGCCGTGGCTGGCACTGTGGCCGAGGGAAGAACGGCAGCGCAAATGATACACATATCTCCTTTGAGATCTGTGAGGACGGCCTAACGGATGCCAGCTATTTTAAAGCGGTGTACCAGGAGGCCGTGGAGCTGACAGCCTATCTCTGCAAGGAGTATAACCTGGACCCGTTGGCTGACGGAGTGGTAATCTGCCATCAGGAGGGCTACCGCAGAGGGATCGCCAGTAACCACGGGGATGTCCTTCACTGGTTCCCTAAATTCGGCAAGACCATGGATGATTTCCGGGCGGATGTGGCCCGATGGATGGAAGGAGAGGATGAGACTGTGACCTACGAGCAGTGGAAGGAGTACATGGACCGCTATCTGGCCGAGCGAGCGGAGCTGCCGGCCAGTATGCCGAAGCTGTTTGCAGAGGCCAACGAGCTTGGCCTGACAGATGGGACCCGACCTATGGCATTTGTCACTCGTGAGGAGAGTGCCGTCATGGCAAGGGCGGCGGCGTTGAAGTAAGGAAAGGACGTGGAGCATGAGCGCAAGAGTAAAGCTACCGGAATCGCTTGACAAGCTCTTGCGCTCTCAACTGGAGGAGGCCATCCACGAGGCCGCACTCCACCGGGACGATGAACTGATCGCCAGACGATATCTTATTGACAAATGGTGTCAAATGGATATTGCGGCGGAGCTGGGATGGCGCAGGGCCACGGTGGGAGACCACCTTAAACATATTTTGGAACGGGTGAAAAATGTATCCGCCAAGCTCTACACAAACCGTACATAAAACGTACACAACCCCGACTGGGACCGTACCCAGCCGGGGAATTTTTATGCGACAATATAGACATGGAGGACGTGGGGAACAAGGGCTGTACACGTCGCAGTCCTCCTCACGGACTCCTTATTTTTATACAAAGGACGTGTGATATATGACCCCGGTAGAGAGATTGATTGCCGCCGGTATCCGGCCGGATTGCGCCAGGGAAACCATTATGTGGTTTCGGGCACAGGGGGATGATTATGGTTTGGAAAAGTATCTAAATGAGGTGGAAAGCCGCCATGCGAACAACGGAGAGGTATTCATGGCACAACGAAAATCCTTACAACAGGAATGTGGGGGACTGCACGGTTAGAGCGATTTCCACCGCTTTGGACCAGACCTGGGACACCACCTACATCGGCCTGTGCCTGGAAGGGTATCTCCTGAAAGATATGCCAAGCTCCAACGAGGTGTGGAGGAGCTATCTCAGCCGGTATGGTCTGGAGCGAAGACCGGCTCCGCCTCACACAACGGTGAACGAGTTTGCCAGGACCCATAGAAGCGGTGTGTACCTTCTCGGCCTGAACTCCCATGTGGTCTGTATTATCGACGGGACAATTCTGGACACCTGGGATTCCGGGGAAAAAGAAGTTTTGTACTATTGGAAAGGATGATGTGATATGGCCTATACACCTTACTATCCGGGCTATCAGCCCATGTACTACCAGCCACCCATGCCGGACCAGCTTGCGCAGCTCCGTGGGTCTCAGTTTCAGCCCGCGCAGCAACCGCAGCAAGCCCAACCTTCCATTGTCTGGGTGCAGAACGAAATGGAGGCAGCTAACTATCTAGTTGCGCCAAACTCCGCTGTAACGTTATGGGACAGCAATGCCCCTGTTGTGTATCTGAAGCAGGCGGACGCAAGCGGCAAGCCCAGCATGAAAACCTATGACCTCGTAGAACGCACGCAGAGATCCGCACAGGCTCCGGCGGCCCCGTCTATTGAGTATGCCACTAAGCAGGACCTAGAGGCTTTAGCGGCCCGTGTAGAGGTTCTTACAGCGAAGAAACAGACTACTAAAAAGACGGATACAAAGGAGGATGTGGAATGAATCCCTTTTTCAACGCAATGGGCGGCAACCGTCAGCCCAACATGATGCAGCAGTTTCAGTCCTTCATGCAGCAGATGCGGGGTAAGGACCCCAACGCCATGATACAAGAGATGGTATCATCTGGCCGCATTTCCCAAGATCAGCTTAACCAGGTCCAGAAACAAGCCCAGCAGATGTCTGGCATGTTTGAGGGGATGCGAGGGATGTTTGGCAAATAACTTCAATCAAAATCCGTGGCCACGGTTTTGAAAATAAATTTACAAAGGAGATAACACAATGAGTCTTTCTTCTGACGGCGCTGTAATGACCATGCCCGTGCAGCCTGCCTATCAGGGCGGGAATGGCGGTTTCGGCGGCTGGGGAGGCGATTGGGCCTCCTGGATCATCCTGTTCCTGATCTTCGGTATGTTCGGTTGGGGCGGCTATGGCGGCGGCTGGGGTGGTAACTCCGGCAATGGCCTGGGCTCTCCCTCCGGTCAGGGCTGGGCTACTAGAGCCGACATCAACGAGGGCTTTGCGCTGAACGGTCTCCAGACCGGCCAGAGCGGTATCCTCTCCGCCGTAACCAACGGCTTCCACGGTGTTGACAACGCTATCTGCAATCTGGGGTATCAGCTTCAGGACTGTTGCTGCCAGACCCAGCGGGCAGTGGACGGCGTGAATTATAACCTGTCCACCCAGGGTGCGGCTACCCAGGCGGCAATCCAAGGCGTCCGCTACGACATGGCTACCCAGGCTTGCGATACCCGGAATACCATCCAGAACAGCACCAGGGACATCATCGATAACCAGAACTCCAACAGTCGTGCGATCCTGGACTTTTTGACTCAGGACAAGATCGCTACTCTGACGGCTGAAAACCAGAGCCTGAAGTTCCAGGCTTCCCAAGCGGCGCAGAACGCTTTCTTCACCGCCAATCAGGAGGCCCAGACCGCTGAACTGATCCGCCGCATCAACCCCATGCCTGTTCCGGCCTATCAGGTGCCCAATCCTTATGCTGGTTGTGGGTGTAATCCCTGCGGCGGTTGCTGCTAAAACCCAATATATCAACTGTCCGATAAATTCGGACTGTTCGGCCCCGTGCCGATCTTGAGACAAGCGCGGCGGGGCAATAGCCTCGCCGCTAATCTTTTTGAAAGGAATGATTTTTTTGGCCGAGTACACAAATAGCGCAATCGTAACCGTTGCCGCTGGTCAGAACGTGCCCTTTACCGAGGAGGCCAACACGAGCAAGCCCTGCATCGTACACCGGGAGGGTGCTGGACTGGTGACTCTTCGTGGGCTTACGAACCAGTGTCGGGCGAAATTCAAGGTCTCCTTTGGCGCCAATATCGCCATCCCTGACGGCGGGACCGTGGAGGCCATCACTGCGGCAATCTCCATCAATGGTGAGGCACTGACCGCATCCACCGCCACTGTTACCCCTGCCGCTGTGGAGAATTTCTTTAATATCTATGTCTCCGCTGTGGTAGATGTCCCCCGTGGCTGCTGTGTCACTGTTGCCGCAAAAAACACCAGTACACAGCCTATTTTAGTAGCCAACAGTAACTTCATTGTTGAGCGTGTAGCCTGAAAGGAGAGGATACTATGAAAGCACTATACGAGCTGAAGGATAAGCTTCAGGACGAACTGGACGAGATTGCCCGCAAGCCTGAAATGTCTGCTGGTGATCTGGAGACCGTCCACAAGCTGACTGATACCATCAAGAACATCGATAAAATCTGCGCTCTGGAGGAGGACGGCGGCTACTCTGAGGCGGGCGACTGGGAGGGACGCGGCTCCTATAATCGTGGCTCCAGCTATGCTAACCGTGGTAAGCACTATGTCCGAGGACACTATAGCCGGGACGGTTATAGCAACCGTGGTGACTATAGCAGAGATGGAGGGTATAGCCGCCACGATGCCAAGGAGGCTATGATAGAGCAGGCCCGTGAGATGATGGAAAATGCCACTACTGACCGAGAGCGTGAAGCGATCCGCCGTTTTATGAGCGAGCTGGGCCGGGACTGATAGGGGGTGTCCCCCATGCTTGACCGCAAGGAGATAGATATTGAAATTGCTCGTCTGGAATACGGAGAATCCAGCTACCCAGCATACCAAAAGTTAGCAAATCTATACACGATCAGGGACCGTATGGACCGGCAAGAACGTCCGGCGACATATGAGACATCTTACTCCACTGCACCAGCAGTTGCCGAGGAATACACGGTAGTTGATGACTACGGGGACAGCGATTTTTTGCGTAGCGTGTATGGCAGGGATCAGAGGGCGGCATGGGCCGTTATGGATGATCTGATGGACACGCTCCACACAGTCAACCCACGGGTGTATGAGGGTGTCATGAGGAAAATTCGGTCTCTCTAAACTAGTCCGCCCCCCCTTTATGGGGGGCGGATTTGTTACTAACGCATGATTTTGTGTGATATAATGTAGCGAAAAAAGTTGACAAAAACGAGCACTTATAAATCAGAAGATAACTTTTGCTCTCGATATATAAAGATAATTGATTAAAAATTTAATAAGCACATAAAGTCTATAAGAACGTGGTCATACGGTGGCGCTGTACTTGGAAATCCAAAATATGAAAGAGCCGCATTTTGTAAAAATTGCGGGTCCCCTTATCCGTGGACAAAATCCGCCATGGATGCCGTTGCTGAATTACTTGAGGAAGAAGAGCAACTTGACGATCTACAACGTAGCAAACTGACTGCTTCACTTTCAGACATTGTTTCAGAAACTCCAAAAACACAAGTCGCAGTAGTTCGTTTCAAAAAAGCCTTGCTCTCCGTCGGGCAATTCACAGCAGAAGGTCTGCGCCAATTCGCTATTGATTTCGGATGTGAGCTTGCAAAAAGTCAATTAGGTCTTTGACTTCTCCACCACAAAGAGCCTGTAACCGGGGCACTTCTCCTGCCCGCAGTTATATGGCTCTTTTTTTATCCAGCAGTCGCACACTTCTTTTAGCTTTGTACCGCAGGACTTGCAGAAGTTCGCACGATCCGGATTTTTGGCCCGACATGATGGGCATTCCATCCCTCTCACCCCCTCCCCCTATTCACTGTCCCGTTTTATTGGACAGATTCTTTGCTACCATCTTCTGCAAGAAGGTCGTCTACGGTGACGCCAAAATAGTCGGCGACCTTTTTTATGTGTTCAATTTTTGGGCTGTTCCCGTCTTTCCAATTTGTAATCGTAGAAATATGAACCCCAACTTCTTTTGCTAATTTGTACGAACTGATGCCACGCTTTTGCATCAAATCACACAAATTTGTTGCGTAGCTCATTTTTTCACCTCCAAATCCTTTACATTTTTAGTCTAATGTGCTAGACTGTATTTAGTTCTCCCCAGAACAATTATTCTATCTATCGCATTAAACTCTCCGCATGATGGGCATTTATCAATCATTTCCGCTCCGCATTTTTCACAAAATTCTTTTCCATCTATCGGAGCCCTTGTGATAAGTACATGCCCGTTTGTGCAGATATGGGCGCATCTATCCATAAAATCACCTCCCTTCTCCACCAGTATACCACGACAGGAAACGGAGGTAAATATGAAGGAAGCGGCAATAAAACGATCAGAAAGGAGGAAACCATGAAGAAACGAGAAACCTCACCAATCAGCGAAGAAGAGATTTTATCACACGCCAATGTTCCGGCCTATTTGGCGGCCCAGTTCATCGGGTGGTCCACGCCTACCCTGTACCGAGCACTCCAGGAGCAGAGGGCACCATTCGGATTCGGGGTACAGAATCAGGAAACTGGAAGCTGGGCCTATAACATCTCGCCGGGGCTTCTGGTGAAGTACAAACGGGGTGACCTGCCTACTTACAAGCTTCGGGAGGTTGAGGAGCTGGCGGTGGATGGGATTGAGCGAATCGTAAACGAAAGACTATCCGGCTTACAGACTATTTTGAGTGCGGCTTTGTCAGCAACAAAATAATTGCCCCCACCCGTGGTAGCGCACGGATGAGGGCGGAAGAACAGGACAAGTCCTTGTACCTTGTATTTTAGCATGGTGCGGGACGGAATACAAGGAGGAAAAAGTTATGAAGTATGAAGAATATCGGTCTATGCTGGACGGGCTCGGCTATCGGATGAGGGAAGTTGTGCTAAAAGATGTGGCCAACGACCCGGAGTTAAATATAGAGCAAAAAGTTTCATTGGCCAAATTGCAATACTGATTATTGGTTGGAGTATGCAGTAATTTAGAAAGGAAATATGTAATTATGACAATTGGATCGTGGGTAGCCGTTATTATCATTGGCGCTACAGGTTTATCTATTGCGGGGTTTCTGCTATGGGGAGCAATAGCGACCGATAAAAAATACGAAAAGGGTTTGAAAATCGGACTCTCGATTGCGACAGCGGTAGCAGTTCTGGTTACTGCGCTGATTTGTGGTTTTTACATTTGGTATCGGTTTAATTCTGAGAGCGGGCGCAGGGCCTTGAAAGACCAGCAGAGCAATTTGTCTGGTGGAATTGATCGGACAGTATCTGTTTATGACGTAAATGGTCAACTTATCAAAGAATATTCTGGGAAGTTTGATATTGAAACAGATCGTGAGAGTTACATTCTGTTTGATGATGAGGACGGGAACCGTCACATGATTTATTACACAACTGGAACAATCATTGTGGACGAAAAATAAAAACGCCCCGCCAGGTGTCGTTACCACCTGACGAGGCTGGCAAACCTAACTAAGCAGACCAATTAGGCTTGATGGATATATCATACTAGAACATCTGTTCTCTGTCAAGCCGGAAAGGAAAATTTTATGAAAAAAACACTTGACGAGAACGACAGCATTAAGGACCTTGGGACGCAGAGCCGGAATTCCCGGATGCACATGAACAATCTGGAACGAGATCATTACGGAGTTGATGTGCCGGAACTGCTTAAAACAGTTCGGAATTTAGCTGAGGTCGTGGCGAGAATCCTGGACCGGGAGGAGAGAAATGAAAACTCCAAATGAGACAGTCCGCCGTATCACCCAGCGGGCTATGGAGCGGCACCGGCTGTCGCAAAGGGGCCTTGCCCATGAGATCGGGTGCGGCGATGGCTCTATTGCAAAGCTCCTGGACGAGCAGGAGGTACGCCTTACTCAGGAGCAGTGGTTCTATTTGATGACACTGGGAGGAATCAGAATTGTTTGAGTTTTTATCCGTGGTGTGCATGGTGTGCATCGTGATCTGTACCGCCCTCGCTGTGGCGGAATTTATAGAAAAGAGGCGGAAAAAGTGAAGTACATTGAGGACGGACGCTCTCTGGTGGAGCGAAACCACGACGCCAGAGAATATTGCTATCAGTGCCGCCGGGAGCGTGAGGCACGCATGAACCGCATTGTGAGGCGGTGCCTGGTGGTATCTAGCATGATCTTTATGTGCTCCCTGCTGGTGGGGTGGGCTCTGTGAGAGATATGGACTTGGAGCACCCTGATATCACCGCCACACTGCGGACGGGGTATCCGTCATGGATCAAAGAAAAAAACCAAGATGCACCAGAGATACTAAAAGAGTATGCCGACGAATACAGCGAAGAGATCATTAAGTGGCTGCTAGCTGGCTATCCAGATACGATAAGAGAATTTTCAGATTATGCAAAGTTTTATAATGCTAAAACCTTAGAAGATTGGCTGAATTAGGAGGCAGTATGAACATATATGAGAAGCTTGCGGCGATCACCAGCGAGCTAAACGCCGTAGCAAAGAATCTGATGGTAGGGGAGGGGCGAAGCTCCTATAAGGCGGTGAGTGAGGCGGATGTTCTGGCCGCCGTAAAACCTCTGGAGCAGAAGTACAAGGTGTACAGCTATCCTCTGTCCAGAAAGGTGATAGACAGCGATATTATTACCACTAAGAAGGTATACAACGGCCAAGAGAGCGAAATATCGAAGTTTTTTATGCGGGTAGAAACAGTATATCGGTTTGTCAACACGGAGGACCCGGCTGACTATGTAGATATCACCACTTACGGAGACGGGGTGGACAGCAATGATAAGGCCCCAGGGAAGGCCATGACCTATGGAGATAAATATGCCCTTCTCAAAGCATACAAGATCATTACCGGGGACGATCCGGACCAGAACAGGAGTGACGAGGGAAAGGTTACCAGAGATGGGTACAACGTTGAACCAGGCAAGCCCGGAGAGCGTGTCCCTCCTGTAGGAGATACCCCTATCAAATGTCAGCGGTGCGGTATGCTGATCCCTGATTTCTGGGATGGACAGGAGCTGATCAAGGCGGAGACGATTGCGGAACGGGCCAAAGCCAGGTATGGGGAGCCACTTTGTATCAAGTGCGGGAAGAAGGCGGCGAAATGAATCTAACCTTCACACAGTCGAAAATCTCAATGGAGGACGGCCTGTGGCTGTGCCTGAAGGTGAACGAAACCGCCCCGGCCAGGGAGTTTGTGCTAAAGAAACAGAACAAATTATATGACTGTAAGATCAAGCAGCACCGGGACAAGCGGAGCATGAACGCAAATGACTACTGCTGGGTGCTGCTGGACAAAATGGCTGACGCACTTCACACAACAAAGGAAGAACTCTACATACAAAAGGTACGGGAAGTCGGACCGTTTAAGGATTTTACCCTGACGGAGGATGAAGCAAATACATTCCGTGTGGCATGGGAACTGCTTGGGACAGGGTGGCCTACGGAACAGGTTGGCTATGACAAGGACGGCGACAGGCTGGTTATCAGGGCCTATTACGGCTCCAGCAGATACAACACCAGGCAAATGTCCCGGCTCATTGACAGCATCGTGCAAGACTGCAAGGACCTTGGCATTGAGACATTGCCGCCTGAGAAGCTGGCGGCCATGAAGGAGGAGTGGGGCCGTGCATAAACAGACCAAACAAACAGCCATATCGGCCCGTGTCAAGGCCGCTGTGGCCGCGCGGGACTGCACCCAAGGTCCCGCCACCTGCATCCTCTGCGGCGCTCCGGGAGGCCCCCACTGTCATGTGGTGCGCCGCTCCCAGGGCGGCATGGGGGTGGTGGAGAACATCGTTCCCCTGTGCGGCCCCTGCCACTACGCTTTTGACGAGGGGCTGTTTATGGATCGGCTGCGGCCTCTTGGATTCCATTCCCAGGCGGACATCAGGGCATACATCATCAACTATCTCAGAGGCTTTTATCCTGACTGGACCGAGGAGAAAGTGAGGTATCACAAATGGGACAGTGTGAGCAAGTCCTCCAGTACATAAAGGATTTTGGTTCTATCAACCCGGCACAGGCATTTTTGGACTTGGGTTGCTACCGACTGGGAGCGAGGATATATGATCTCAGGCACAAGCATGGGTATTCAATCAGGAAAACAACTGTCAGCGCAAAAAACCGATACGGCAAGGCGGTGAGCTACGCCGAGTACAGATTGGAGGATAACAATGCTCAATAAAGTATTCATCATGGGACGTCTGACCCGCGATCCAGAACTCAGGCGTACCCAGACAGGCACACCCGTGGCCTCCTTTTCCCTGGCCGTAGACCGGGATTTCAAGGACAAGGCCACCGGCGAGCGGACCACTGACTTTATCGATGTGGTGTCCTGGCGGAACACGGCGGAGTTTGTCAGCCGCTATTTTACTAAGGGACGTATGGCTGTTGTGGAGGGCCGGCTCCAGATGCGTGACTGGACGGACAAGGACGGCAACAAGCGCACCAGCGCGGAGGTGGTAGCCGACCATATCTACTTCGGGGACTCTCAGCGGAGCGGGGACACCTCCAACACCAGCGGGGACTACGGAGCGCCGGAGCCCCAGCAGGACGGCTTTTCTGAACTGGCCGACGATGACGGCAAACTCCCGTTTTAAGGGGATGAGATAAGATGGCAAAGAACAAAGACCCCGCCGTTTTGTTCTATACATCCGATTTCCTGGGCGGGGCGGCTCTGATGAATATGAAGGAGCGTGGCCAGTACATCACCCTACTGTGCCTCCAGAGGGAGCGGGGGCACATGACGGAGGGGGAGGTAGCCCGTGCGGTCGGGAGGCTGTCTGAGGAGGTCCGGGGGAAGTTTGAGACGGACGAGGACGGCAAGCTGTTCAACCGCCGAATGGAGGAGGAGATCAAAAAAAGGGAGGCTCACTCTCAACGGCAAAGAGAGAATGTGGCAAAGCGGTGGAATAAACAAAAGGATGACGATGGTATGTCCAGTGGTAATACCATGGTATTACCTTTAGGAAATGGAACATCATCATCGTATATAGATAACTTATCGTTAGAACAGGAAACATCCTCCGCACGCACGCGCGAAGCCATCGCCACCGTCATGTCTGCGTACCTGGATAAAATCAACGCCAATCCGTCACAACAGAGCCTTGATGAGCTAAAGGGATATGTGGAGCAGATGGGGCCGGAGTGCTGTCAAAGGGCGTTTGATATTGCCCTGGATGAGAAAAAAACGTCCTGGTCATATATCCGGGCGATCCTGCGAAATAAGCTGGCTCAAGGAGTTCGATGTTTATCCGACTGGGACGCGGTGGAAGACAAGCGGAAGGGGGAGGGAGAGGATGATTACTGGGCCAAATGACGCCCTGTTGTTCCGTCCTGAGTTCATAGACCCATCCCAGCCCACGGGGCTTTGGTGGGTACGGAACGCGGAGGACGTGGACGCAGTGAGGATCAACGCGGTGTGCAAATCGCTGACAGCACCCTGGTCTGAGGTCAACGGATGGACGGAGTGGCTGGCTCAGTTCCCGTATATCCTGCTGGCGATCCCACCTGGTGCCGCACAGGATGAGGCGGCGGAGCAGTTGACCGCGCGAGTGCCCATCCCGGTGATGGTACCAGCGCCACGTGACTTCCTGGGGTGCGAGACGGTGTGGTCATTGCGGGAGGAGGGCGGCCTGAAAGCCATTGACCGGCTGCTGCTCAACGCGGAGGAGCTGCCCACTCAAGGATTGCTCAACCTGGCGGATGTGGACACAACACAGCGGAAAAACGCCAAGCGGGTGGTGTCCGGTATCCCTGACCTGGACCGGGCCATTGGAGGTTTTGTAGGCGGAGAGCTGTCCGTCTGGACCGGAAAGCGTGGGGAGGGCAAGAGCACCATTCTGGGACAGATATTGTTAGACGCGGTGAACCAAAGCCATTGCGTCTGCGCCTACTCTGGGGAGCTTCCAAAGGAGCAGTTTAAACTTGGGCTGCTCCAGCAGGCGGCGGGTTATCTCCACACCCGGCGGCGGGAGGACCAACGGACGGGCCGAGTTATGTACGATGTTGAGGATCGGGTTATACCGGCAATCAACGAGTGGTGGGACAAGATGCTGTTTTTAACGGACATTCAGCAGAAGAATGCTCATGACGAGGACAACATTCTCAAACTTTTCGAGTATGCCAACCGGAGGTATGGGTGTGACACGTTTCTGGTAGATAACATCATGACGGCTGAACTAAAGAACGAGCAGCAAATTGGATTTTGGAGAGCGCAGTCCTCATTTGCCGGGAGGCTGGTGGCGTTTTCAAAGCGGCTGGATGTCCATGTGCATCTGGTGGCGCATCCCAGGAAAACGGACGGCCCGATTGAAGCGGACGATGTAGGTGGGAGCGCGGATATTACAAACCGGGCTGACAACGTGTTCAAGGTCGAGCGGGTACCGGAGGAGAAGGTGCGGGAGGTCGGATATTCTACACTCCTGACCGTGCTGAAGAATAGAGAGTTTGGAGCGAGGGATCGGGTGCGGCTTGATTACAACGAAGCGTCTAAGCGGTTCTATCAGGCTGATGGAAGCCCGTCAAAATGTTACACATGGGAGTTGAAGATGAAGAATGGATAGGGCGCGAATAATGGAGCTGATAGAGGGAGAGATCAGACGGAGAGAGGCGCTGATTCAAGCCGGGACATTCTTCGCGGAAGACCATCGGGAAGTTGCGCAGGCGCTTCGAATTGTGTTGGAGGCATACACGGCCCCGCCAGCAGTGGAAAATATCGTTATAGCCCAAGAGCCACTGCGTGAAAAGTGGTGGAGGAAAACATGCGGCTGATTATCCCGTTTTCTCTGCCTGGTCTCAACGAGTACATAGAAGCGGAACGGGGCCACCGGCAGAAGGGGGCAAAACTGAAACGGGATTGCCAGACATCGGTAATCATAGCTCTTAGACGTCAGATCAGAATGCCTTTACGGGAGCCTGTGTTCATGCGATACCTCTGGGTGGAAAAGAACCGGAGACGGGATAAGGACAACATCTCCAGCTTTGGCCGGAAGGTTATCCAGGACGCCTTAGTGAAGATGGGTGTTCTGAGGAATGACGGCTGGGAGAATATCGAAGGATTTTCTGACAGCTTCGCTGTGGACAAGGGAAAGCCAAGGATAGAGATCGAGATCGAGGAACCAGGAGAAAAACCATAGGAGGAGATATCGTGAAGGATGAGAAGGCCGCCCTGCTGGGCGACAAAGAGGCGGCGAAGCTAACCCATCTATCCCTGTTTTCCGGCATTGGAGGCTTGGATCTTGCGGCGGAAACGGCTGGTTTTAAAACCGTAGGACAATGCGAGTGGGCAGACTATCCGACAAAGGTGCTGGAAAAACACTGGCCAGATGTGCCACGCTGGAGGGACATCAGGACGCTGACAAAGGAGAGCTTTTATGAAAAAACAGGACTGCGAACAGCTGACATTGTTTCAGGAGGATTTCCGTGCCAGCCCTTCTCCGTTGCCGGGAAGCGAAGAGGCAGTGAAGATGACCGTTACCTCTGGCCTGAAATGCTTAGAGTTATATCGGAACTCCGGCCCGCTTGGGTCGTTGGCGAGAATGTTGCTGGGATCGTCAATATGGCACTCGACCAGGTGTACGCTGACCTGGAAAACGAAGGTTACTCCGTCCAAGCGTTTATTATTCCGGCTTGTTCCGTCGACGCCCCGCACAGGAGGGACAGATGCGCGATTATCGGGTGTAGAGCGCTGGAAAGAAAACATAACGGGAGAGGACGGAGAACCTATTCTTTGGAAAACTCCGATTGCGTCAGATTCGGCGAACCGGAAGTTTTATCACAACAGCAGGGGCGAGCCAAATTTGAGCGGGATGGTGAAGATGTGGCCCACGCCGAAAGCGCAGAACAGCAGAGGGAATGGAGAGAGGCACAGAGACGGAGGGCCAAGCCTGGACGTGGTGGCTGGTGGCCAATTGAACCCGACATTTGTAGAGTGGCTTATGGGGTTCCCTCTCGGGTGGACAGACTTAAATGCCTTGGAAACGCAGTAGTTCCCCAGCAGTTTTATCCGGTGTTTCAGGCCATAGCGGACATAGAGAAGGGGATTATACATGGATGACATTAAATTAGCGATGCTCGGCTCAAAAGAGGCGGCTCGACGGCTGACGGAAGCGGGGGCGCTGCTGCCGTGTCCAGGGTGCAGAGGAGAGGACGCGAAGCACAGGGCCGTGATGGCATGTGTAATGATTGAATGCCCATGTGGGTTTATGGCGGCGGGGTACGACTTGGAAGAAGCACGGCAGATATGGAACACCCGTGCGCCGATTTTGAGCGCGGAGGAGATGGAGAGGCTGGAGGGGAATGATAAATAACAAAAAAGCGCTTGATGCCGCGCAGACCATTGTTGGCTACTGCAAAGGACAAACATCCTGCCAGAACTGTATTTTTCGGATGCATGGAGCGGATCATTGGAAATGCCATATAGATGCGTTTGTTTTGCGGGATGTAATAGCAAACATTGCAGCAAAGAGGAAAAATAATGGATATTTGTGAAGGGAGGCCCAGCCATGACGGACGAGGCCGTGGAGATAGTGATGAAGAGATTTGAGGCGCTGCATGAGATTACTGAGTGACATAGCGTGGATTATTCTTCTGACCATTACGCCGTGGTGGCTATTCGAGAGGTTACTATTGTCCGACTGTGAGCGGGCTGTGTGCAAGAGATTGGAGGCGCTGAACGATGGATAAAATTGTGATCTTCGCCCTGTTTGGAGCAATATTTCTTCTAGTTTTGTGTGCCTATTGTTATTTAGCCGGGTACAAAAAGGGAACGCAAGACATAGCCAAATTCCATAATAGCGTTTGGAAAACGGCAGAACGGGAGGCACTGAAAGATGGCAAAGTCGATTGAAAACTTGGAAAACGCATTTGACGAAATGTTTGATTTTATAACAGATTTACCTTCTGGATTGGACGGATTCGAAAGTGATTTTGATTCAGCGTTCGAAGAATTGAGGGAGTTGAAAGCCACCCTCACCCCGCCGAACGAGCCGCTGACGTGCGAGGAACTGCGAGAGATGGACGGTGAGGCAATATATTGGCCCAAAAATAAAATGTGGCTGATTGTGTATTTGAATCACCCTGATTTTGGCGATTGTGCAGTAAATCGGGAGGGACAATATTTGCAACTTGAAAAATGTGAAAAGCAAAAGGTCTACCGCCGCCAGCCGGAGGGAGAGGAGGACACATGAACTGCCAGAACTGCAAAAAATACGATGACTGCCGGACAGGCTCTGGGTTGACATGGCCGTGCGGAGCGTATAGGCCGAAAGATGTTTCCAGAGCCGACCGTATACGGGCAATGAGCGATGAGGAACTTGCGCAATTTATTTTCGAACTCTATGAGCAACCATTAGAGGATGGATATTTGCAATGGCTCCAGCAGCCAGCAAAGGAGGACGCCTGATGGACATTGAGAAGCTGATTGAGCGGTTGAAAATTGAAGCTGGAACTTTTGAACCAAATAGTTTTGCTCAAAATATGTTGATGGACGCTGCCACCGCCCTCTCCACGCTCTGGGCCGAAAACAAGAGACTGAAATCTCTGCTGGGTGAAAGCGGGCAAGACCTATGGAGCAAGGAGAACCAGCGGGCGGACCGCTTAGAGGCCGAAAACAAGAAGCTACGGGCGGAGTTGGAGCAGGTGAAGCAGGAGAGGGATGTTGCAATAGAACAACTGCACGGCCATTGTCCAGCTTGCGCTCACTACACGCCAAATCATAATGAGGGGCTATGCCGATTTTGTTGTTTTGAGATCGCACAGGACACAAATGTAGAGATTAATGACAACTGGAAATGGCGTGGCCCAAAGGAGGAGTGAGCATATGCCGTTATGGTTTTTGAAATATTTGAAGGGGAGGGCTGACCATGAAGCGGCTGACAACATATAGAGCAGATGGAAGGGCGGCTATTGCCAACAACGAAAATGCAACGCCGAAACAGAAGGTGCTCAAGATACCGAAAGTGATTGACCGCCTCGCCTCCATCGAGGACATCCTGGGCGACGAGTACGATCTTGACCGCCTCCGCGAGCTGGCCCAGGCGGACAGGATGATCGGGAAAGAAGTTTGGGCGCAAGCAAAATACTTAAACATTTTCCAGACAAAGCCAAGCCTCATTCAAAGAACGACAATTCAGTATGTTTCTCTGTTAAAAGGTGGAAACATCCTGTGCCACACTCAAACCTGTGCTTTCCCATTGAATGAAATTGGCAAAACCGTTTTCTTGACCCGTGAGGAAGCCAAGGCCGCACTGGAGGGGATGAAGAATGGCTGAGTACATCGAGAGGGCGGCAATTTTAAAAAGCCTTGGGTATGATGAAAAAAGGCGAGCTGATGTTCTTCCTGGGTCAACGTTTGATATTGTGCTGAAAGAGGCCGCCGCCGAGGTTGCGGAGGTGAGGCACGGGCGGTGGTTTTTCAAGTATCCGAATGGCTGGGCCTGTTCCAGATGTGGTGAATGGGGCTTGATGATTGACAACCAGGGTATTTGCAAATCAAGCTACTGTCCCAACTGCGGCGCTTTGATGAAGGAGGAAGAGCATGAGGCTGGGTGATGTAGACAAACTGCTTTACCGTAAGAGAAAGGTTATGTTTTTTGGATTGGGCCAAGATGATGAGTGCTGGGGGTTCGCTGTGCCTGTGGAAGAAATTGATAAGGCTCCCACTATTGATGCCGTTCCTGTGGTCAGGTGCGCCCGATGCAGGCACGGAGAAGCATTCAAAACCTTCCCCGGCGGGATATTCTGCCCATACATCAAGGATACGGTCCCGCCAGATGGATATTGCTACATGGGGGAGGAAAACCCCCATGACTAAGTGCTGCGCCACCTGCGCCTGGTACGAGGACTTCCAGGGCGTGTGCTTCAACGGGGATTCGCCGTACTGCGCCGACTTCACGGAGCCGGATCAGCGGTGCAGGGAGTGGGAAAGGAAGGAGGCCGCCCATGAGCAGTGAACTATGGCTTGGCTATATAGCCGGTGCGCTGACCTTCGGCTGGCTGCTTCCATGGATTGGGAGGAAAATCAAATGAAGTTTCGGAACCCTGAGACGGGGGAAGTTTTGTTCATCAGTGAAGCAGTAACAGCATATTGCGGTAGACCAAACAGAGGCCGTTGTGAAGATTGCTATCTCTATGCACCATCAGGAAACCAGAACTGCCAGGGGTGGGCCGCAAATCATCCCCACGAAGCCGCCCGCCTGATGGGGTTCGAGGTGGTGGAGGATGAAGAATTTCGTGAGGTCACGAAAATGATGAAGGAGGCCAACATGGACAATCCGTGCATTGGGTGTGATGTAGGATGGGGAAGCATATCATCCGCCGGGAGCATGTCTTGTAGAGACGAATGTGAACGATTAAAAGCGTGGGAGGCGAAAAAGAAAGTGGACAAGCCGAGAATTTGCGAAGCGCTGGGGGTGGAAGTTGGTGAGGAATTTGATTATGAATGCGGGAAAAATCAAGATAATGGAGGCCCGTGGAAAATAACTAAAGACGGGAAAAGAATGTATAGAGATAGTACGGGAAGTTGGAATTGGTGCTTTAACGAAGATATGTTGCTGGAACTTATCAACCACCCCGACCGTATTATCCGCAAGCCCTGCTGGACGGAGCAGGAGGTGGAACTTTTTAGGGCAATTCAAGTGCTTTACCCTAAAGCGGAGTATGTAGAAAGGATTAAGGATAGCGGAGTAATCGGATTGAGTAACAATACATGTGGATGGATAATGGACATTGATAAAGACTTGTTCCAGGCCCTCCGCCCCGGCGAATCCGTCAAGCTGGACGAGATCATCGGAGGTGCCCAATGAGAGAAATTCTTTTCAAAGCCAAGCGGCTGAGTGATGGTGCATGGGTGGAAGGTTATCTATACCGCCTCCATGATAGCTTAAATCCCTTTATTATGTTCAGAAACCGGCATGGTGAAGCTTACGAGGTTGACCCCTCCACGGTCTGCCAGTACACCGGACTGACCGACAGGAACGGGAAGAAGATTTTTGTTGGGGACATTGTAAGATGTAGCCGTGGCTGTCCGCATGAGGTTGTATGGGTTCAGGAACACGGTGGAACCTTTATCGGAGGAATGCCAGCAGTGTATCTATCTGGTTTGACCCCAGGATACGCATGGACGGGTGCGGAAGAGGTCATCGGCTCCATCCACGACGGGGAGGGCGAACGGTATGAGTGAGTGGATTAGCGTCAAGGAGAGGCTGCCGGAGGAACTTCCCGAAAATACAGGAAGAAAGGCAATCTCTTGTTTAGTAGCGTTAAAGTCCTGCTATCCAAAAGGAAAGGCTACGATTCAGAAGAGACAGAGGCAGTGGATTCCATATTATGACGGTTCTTTTGTTGGATGGGAGTGGAGCAGGATTGGGGCACAAAGAGTCACCCACTGGATGCCCCTCCCAGACCCGCCGAAGGAGGGATAGCAATGCCTAAACCAAGCGCAACACTCGCCCGTATCAAGGCAGAAGCGGAGACCAAGTACAACGCCCTTTTCCATTTGAAAATGGACATGCTGATGCAGATGGGGCAGGATGCTGCTATGATCGCCGCTCACGAAGTCCTCCAGCTTGGCCCCGGCAGGTCTGAGGCTTTCCGCACCGCATACATAGAGGCTATGAACGGTATGGCACGGATGGTCTGTGAGGATCAGCAGGACGATAGCGAGTTCGTCTATGCCAAAGCAAAGATTGACGAGCAAATCAGGGCCATTGTTGGAGATGACCTGTTTAAACCCTGGGAGGAGAGATATGGTCGAAATCTGTAACAAGGAGAAAACTTGCGTCTACTGGCGAGGTATCAATAATTCCAAGGATGCGCCCTTTTGCAACCATCTATTAGATACCGGATGCCGTAGGGTGGGGGACGTGGATCACTGTGAATCCAAGGAAATAGGAAAGAGGAGAAAAAGAGTATCCTTTGACTGCCCTCTGGAACAGCAGGGATTATAGGATGGTGATAGGATGGACGAGTTTCCAGAGCGGCTAAGAAGGTTAAGGGAGTCTATGAGGCCGGTCAGGAGCATGACGGTTACATCACAGCTAATGGGGTTAAGCCCTGATGCATTACGAAAATATGAGAGAGGGGAAGTGGAGCCAAAAATGACAGCCCTAAAGCTGATTGCGGCATATTATCACATTAGCCTCGATGAACTCTGCAAAATGGAGGAAGAGTAAGCCCTAAACTTTCATAATCTCATAGAAAATATTGCAAATTCATAAAGTTTTATGAGTGAGCAGAAATATGTATGCGACAATGGGAGTGTGGGAGCGTATGCCCCTGCGCTCCCATTCGCTTTTTCTTTTTCCTCCCAAACCCCGGCGCTTGCCGGGGTACATACGCCGCACGAGCGCATCAGCCCACACATCCGGGCCGGAGGGTCGCGCCCTCCATGCGGCAACATCGCCCTTTACGGGCATTAGACAATGCGCTCCAATGGCCAAGGAGCTGACTGCGGAAAGACGCTTACCCCAGGGATTAAAGCAACCGTTGCCCTGGGGGATAGGTAACGGAGCCCGCCTGTCATGGAGGCGGAAGCGGCGGCAGCTATGACCTGCCCCGGCGCTATCCCGCTGAAAACTGCCATGTGTGCCTGTATACGGGTATGCCAATATGGTGTGACAATCTAAGCGGAACGGCGCACATAAAAACTTGGAGGGCATGATGGGCAAAGCAAAAAGGAAACCAAGGCCATCTATGCCAGATTGGTATTGGTGGGGGCAGGACGGGTGCTGGTTTTGCAAAAATAAGAACAACTGCAATCAGTGTAAAGCAAACCGAGCTGCGTGCAAAAGAGATCCGAAACTATGCAAAAAGAGGGAAAAAGTTACAAAATCCGCGGCCGAAAATAAGGACATATAAATAGCGGAACCATTGAAACACAATGGGTTTATGGTGGCCGAAAAAATATTAGAATTGGCTTAAAAAGTTATATGCCGAGTGCTGTAGCAGAAGGCCGGACCGCAGCCATGGGAACGGCGGCGAGGTCGTGGCGGCTCATTACCGCCTCTCGGCTCCAGAGAAGTCCGGTGTATGCCGGACAAAGCATCATCCATGTGGTGGTGCTTTATACGCCGCTCCTCGCCGCATGAGGCGGGCGGTGGCACCAGGACGCAAGTCCTTACAGAGCAGGCCCCCGGAAAGCCTGACCAAACCCGGAGCATACCCCGGAAGGGGTATATATGCCGTGCCTCGTTGCGGGAGACGGGGGCGGAAAGCTTAAATTGAGGGGTAACGCATGGCGGGATATGCCCCCGCCACCTCTCCTAACATATACGAAAGGAGACCTCTCACATGAACAAAATGAAGCTCTTTGAAAGCCCAGAGTTTGGAGTCATCCGCACTGTTGAAGTAAAGGGCGAACCGTGGCTGGTAGGCAAGGATGTTGCCCAGGCCCTGGGGTACAGCAACCCACGTGATGCGCTCGATCGGCACGTGGATGACGAGGATAAAGCTAACGTCGGGATTCACGACGGCAGCCAGTCCAGAAACATGACCATCATCAACGAGAGTGGCCTGTATTCTCTGGTGCTCTCCAGCAAACTTCCCACAGCAAAAAAATTCAAGCGGTGGGTAACAAGCGAAGTGATTCCATCTGTCCGTAAGCATGGAGCTTACATGACCCCAGAAACTCTTGAGGCGGCAATCTTGAATCCAGATGTGATGATCCAGTTGTGTACAGCCTTAAAAGGAGAGCAGGACAAAAGAAAAGCGCTGGAGGCAGAACTGGACAGAAGCAGGGAATGGTATTCCATCAAGAGAGTCGCACACATGAACGGACGATCTCATAAAGACTTTGACTGGAGAAAACTGAAAAATGTCAGTGAGCGGATGGGCTATGGAGTTAGAAAGATCTTCGACGCTAACTATGGCGAGGTAAATATTTACCACATGAAAGTGTGGGAAAATGTTTACCCCAATATGGAGCTTTGATACAAGGGCGTGCCCGTCTCGCTGAAATGATGGGAGGGGGGAGGGTACGGGAAATTTTGATTGAGGTGGTGAGCCCATTGTGGCGAAAGGCAAATATCAACGGTGGCTGGAGCCGGATGGGCTTCTGCTGCTTGAAGGATGGGCACGAGAAGAGGGAAAAAGTTACAAAATCCGCGGCCGAAAATAAGGACATATAAATAGCGGAACCATTGAAACACAATGGGTTTATGGTGGCCGAAAAAATATTAGAATTGGCTTAAAAAGTTATATGCCGAGTGCTGTAGCAGAAGGCCGGACCGCAGCCATGGGAACGGCGGCGAGGTCGTGGCGGCTCATTACCGCCTCTCGGCTCCAGAGAAGTCCGGTGTATGCCGGACAAAGCATCATCCATGTGGTGGTGCTTTATACGCCGCTCCTCGCCGCATGAGGCGGGCGGTGGCACCAGGACGCAAGTCCTTACAGAGCAGGCCCCCGGAAAGCCTGACCAAACCCGGAGCATACCCCGGAAGGGGTATATATGCCGCGCCTCGTTGCGAGAGACGGGGGCGGATTTGTATGACAGGAAGGTGGTGTTATGGCTGCACGGCTGACGGATAAGCAGAAAAAGAAAATTATTGCTGACTATGTACAGTTGGGCAGTTATAACGCAACAGCAAAAGTAAATGGCGTTTCTCTTAACACGGTGAAGAAAATTGTGCAAGGAAATGCAGATATTGCAGAAATGTGCAATCAGAAAAAAGACGAGAACACCGCCGATATTCTGGCGTATATGGACAGTCAAAAGGGAGTTGTCTGCGAGATTATCGGAAAAGGGCTGGCCGCCCTGAACGACCCGGAGAAGCTGGCGGAGGCCAGTCCAGCGCAGATTACCACTGCACTGGGAACGCTGATTGACAAATTTACAGCGAATACGGAGCACAGGCAAGAGATTCACCCGTTACTGCGTGATATGTACGAATCGAGGAAATAATGAGCCTTTCCGCAAAGCAAATAGATTTTCTGAATCGCCCATTTGACCGGACGTTGGATGTGGCGGAGGGAACGCCCAGAAGCGGCAAGACCACGGCCTGCATCCTGCGGTTCTATGACTTCTTGAACACCTCCAAGGACAGCAATTTCCTGGTGGTCGGCGCATCACAGCAGCAGGCGTTTCGGTTGGCCATGGATGGTGATGGAAATGGCCTGATCCACTTGTTTGGAAGGCAAGCGAACTTGAAGCATGATGACCATGGGGACCACCTGGAGGCTCTAACCTGTTCCGGCGTAAAGAAGATCTATTACAAGGGCGGAGCCAAGGCGGACAGCGACAAGACCATCCGTGGCCTATCCTTGGGCGGGGTGTACTTCTGCGAGATTGACATCCTGCACATGAACATGATTCAGGAGTGCTTCCGCCGGACGTATGCCGCCCATATCCGTTGGCATTTGGCCGACCTGAACCCGCCAGCACCCATGCACCCGGTCATCACAGATGTGTTCAATGTGCAGGACACCCGCTGGACACATTGGACGGTGGATGACAACCCGATTATCACACCGGAGCGAAAGGAAGAGTTACGCCGGACGCTGGAGAGAAATCCATATCTCTATCAGCGGGACTGGCTGGGAGAACGGTGTATCCCCCAGGGTGTGATTTACTCCATGTTTGATCCGACTAAGCACATCCTGACCCGGCTGCCGAACGATGCCCGCCCTATTGAGATGTACTTTGCCGGAGACGGCGGCCTGACGGATGCCACAAGCGTGTCCTGCAACCTGGTCTGCCGCACAAAGAAGGGGATGGCGCTATACCGTGTGGCAAACTGGTACTACGACGGCGGGAACAAGGCTATGAGCGTACAGGCCCGTGAATTGGCCGGGAAATTTGCCCCATATTGCCGCAACCGCTGGAATATGCGGGAAGACGCATGGTATATTGACCCGGCCTGTAAGGCGTTACGAAAGGAACTGGAACTTTATGGAATCGACGCACTAAACGCGGACAATAATGCACACGATATCCGCGGGAGTACCAAGGGAATCAAGGTCGGGATAGAGTACACACAAAATATGATTCAGGACGGATGTTTCTTTCTAGTGGAAGATGAAACATATGGACACATAGATTTTTTGAAAGAGATCGGTATGTACTGCGTGGACGAGCACGGGAATCCAGTAGACGCATACAATCACGCTATGGACGAGCTACGGTACTCCATAAATCACTTTGTCAAGCAGTATATGTATTGAGGGGGTGTACCCTACGGGATTTGTGAAGAACATTTTGCTTTATCTGGCCCAGAAGGTCGGGCTGGAGTTGCAAGATAAGCCAATATACCGGGATGATTACAGCGATATGTCAAATATCTCCGTAACAGCGGTTGTGGCAAACAAAGTGGCGACCCTGGCCATGCAGGACAGCACTATCACAATTGAGGGGGATAGTGCCAGAGCGAAATTTATTCAGAATTTTTTGGACTACTACCTGGGAGACAGAATGGATGTGGCCGCTGAGGTAGCTCTGGGAACTGGGGATTGCATTGTTAAGCCATATACCGATGGCAAGCGCCTGGGCGTAGATATCGTGAAGAATGGAGACTTCGCTGTATGCGAGTCCATCGGGAATGATATCCTGTCCTGTATTTTGAAGGTCGGAGAAATCAAAAATGAGTCCGGGTTATATCAGCGATATGAGATTCAGATGGTTAAGGAGGCACAGACTGAGAGTGGGCAGGAAACCAGCGCGCTTATCATCCGTAACGTAGCCTTTAAGGGAGCGAACGAGATTCGGTTGGACCAAGTGCCAGCCTGGAAGGACATCCCAGAGGAACAGATCATCCCAAATGTGGACCGCCCGCTGTTTGGCCGCTATAAGTCGCCTGCGGTCAACCGGGCGGACGTGAACGGCGTAAACGGCGTGAAGATTACAGCCGGTGTGGACGGCCCTATGGCAAAGGCGGTGGAGGCGTATGAGCGTTTCAATCGGGAGTACAGTGCCAAGGAGACTATGATCTTTGCCGACAAGACTCTTTTGGTGAAGGATGAAAACGGAAATGTAGTGCTACCACAGGAAAAACGGCGTTTCTTTCAGATGATGAGAGGTGCCGGAGATAATGCCAACCCCGGCAAACTGATCCAAGAGTTTTCTCCAGAGATACGGGGTTCAGACCTGGAGGTCGGAATTACAGTCAACAACAAGATGGTGGAGCTCCTATGTGGCCTGTCTCCCGGAATACTGACGCCGCCGACTACCTCCTACGCCACCGCCACTGAAATGCGGGCGGCGCTTAACTCGACATTTGCGGTTATCACCAAGTTCCGCCGGGCACTGGAACGAGGGACAGACGATCTGCTCCACGCTGTGGACGTGATTGCCAATTATAATAATCTGGCCCCGATTGGACTATGGGAGACGCATTATGATTGGTCCGCTTCTTATATCGAACAACTGAATGAGCACTTCAATCAGCTTACGGTTGCGGAGGGAATCGGCGCTGTAGATAAGGCGGAGGTTCGTGCCTGGATGATGGATGAGGATTATGAGACGGCCAAGGCCCGCGTGGAGGAGATTGCCGAAGAAGGCGGAAGCCAGTACATACAGGAGGCGGCAATTCAGCCGATCATAAATGAGCCGACTGATGAATGAGTCCTGGCTGGAGGGCTTGCCGGACAACATCGTGGAAAACCTGGAGAGCCTGAACAACTATGTTGTTCAACGTATCTGTGAGCGAATCCGTAAAATTGGAGATATCGGCGCGGCGGACGCTCACCGCCTGAAAACAGCCATCGAATATGCTGGGGCGGACCTCAAGGCTATTCAGAAAGAAGTTGCCCGTATTATGGGTGTGAACCAGCAGGAAGTGGAAAGGCTGTTCGAGGAGGTGGCGGAGGAGAATGTGGAGTTTGCCAACACCTATTACAGAGCAAGGAAAATGGATGCGCTCCAGAGCTACGCCGCCAGGTCGGTACTGTCCTCCTTTGTGGACGCCGCAAAGCGTCAGGCTATGGACGGTACATCCAATATCTCCAACACCTACATGATTGGATTCAAGCGTGGAAAGCAGACCATCCCATTGAGGGAATACTACATCTCCGCTATTGACCGGGCGATTACCTATGTGCAGACCGGCGTTGTGGATTATCAGAGCGCAATGCGCTCAACAGTCAAGGAGATGGCCCGAAGCGGCCTGCGCCGGGTGACTTGGGAAAGCGGATACTCCCGCCGCCTGGATTCCTCCGCCCGCATGAATATCCTGGAGGGTGTTCGGCGGCTCAACAGTCAAATGATGGAGGAGACCGGACGAGAGTTTGGAGCCGATGGTGTGGAGATCTCCGCCCACGGCCTCTGCGCCCCCGACCACCGCCACATCCAGGGACGGCAGTTCTCCAATGAGGAGTGGGAGCGCATCAATCGCAGTCTTGACCGCCCTTTGGGGACGCTGAATTGCCAGCACTTTGCCACGCCCATCGTACTGGGGGTTTCTAAGTCAGTCTACAGCCGGAAGGAGCTGGCGGACATCAACCGACGATCCTCAGAAAAGATCGAGTACAAGGGGCAGAAGATGAGCCGCTACGAGGCAAGCCAGAGACAAAGGCAGATGGAGACTGCGATCCGCTATGCAAAGGACGAGAGGGATGCCATGATAGCCGCAGGTGACAAGCTGGGGGCTACACAGGCCCGTAAGAAGTCAGCGGCGCTGAGTGCGGAGTACAAGCGGTTTTGCGAACAGGCGGGGTTGACGCCCAGACCGGAAAGGACGAGGTCTATGACAGGACCGACGGTTGAGAGAGTATGACAGACACAGAACTGCTGGAGGCCATCAAGGCTATCATCAAGCGTGGGAATGATGCGGAAGTCAGGCGAAAAGGAGATGGCTGCATCGTCCTGGAGGTAAAAAAGACAATCAAATACAGCTCCTCCGGCTGATTGGAGCCGGGGAAGGACCGTTGGGGTCAACTGCTTACAAATAGGAGGCGGTTGGCCCCTTTTTCTTCTGGTAAAACCCGCACCTGCGGATTTTATACAACATTTGACCGACCCGAAGTCGAGAAACTACGGGGCCACAGTGGATGCGACCCACGAGAAAAAAGCGAAGTGGTAGAGGAGAAGATTATGACCAGAGAAGAGATCAAAGCAATTTTGAAGGACATTTCGGACGAACAGGTAAACAGCATTTTGGACTTAAACAGCCGTGACATTGGAAAAGTGAAGGGAAAGACGGAGGACCAAAAGACCGAATTGGAAAATCTCCGAAGACAACTTGCCGAAAAGGACGAGACCATCGCCAACTTGGAAAAGGCCAAGGGCGACGCCGCCGCTATCCAGGCGGAGCTTGACAAGTACAAGCAGGCCGAAGCGGATCGAGCCAAGGCGGAGAAGGAAGCGCAGGTGGACGCCATCCTCACACAGACCGCAGAGAGCGCCCTCGAGGGTCGGGAGTTTGTCAACGAGTATACACGCACCCATTTTTTGGGGGAGTTGAAAAAGGCCATCCAAGACCCAGCAAACAAAGGCAAAAAGCCCGCTGACCTGTTTTCCGACATGACCAAAGACGTGGACGGCATTTTCAAGAACCCACAGCATGAACCGTTGAAGATCGCCGGAGTTACCAAAACCGACACCAGCGGCAATATGACTAAGGACCAGATCATGAGTATTAAAGATGCCTCAGAGCGTCAGGCCGCTATTGCCGAACATTTAGACCTATTTAGAAAGGATTGATAAAGATTATGGCAGCAAAAGATAATTTGACCAAATCGTCCGACATCCAGTCTACCGCGCGTGTCATTGACTTTGTGACCCGCTTTGCCCGCAACTGGGAGCACCTGCGGGAGATCCTGGGCATCATGCGCCCTATCCGCAAAGAGCCCGGCGCCATTCTAAAGAGTAAGACTGCTTCTGTTACCCTTCAGGGCGGAACCGTGGGAGAGGGCGAGGAAATTCCTTACTCTAAGGCCACAGTCATTGAGACCCCCTACGAAGAGATGACTGTGGAGAAGTATGCCAAGGCTGTTTCTATCGAGGCCATTAAGACCTATGGCTATGATGTGGCCGTTGGCATGACGGACGACGCATTCCTGTATGAATTGCAGGACAACGTGACCCGCCGCTTCTACGCCTACTTGAACACCGGCAAACTTGCCAGCTCTGAAACCACCTGGCAAAGAGCCCTCGCCATGTCCAAGGGCCTGGTCATCAATAAGTTTAAGCAGATCCACCGGACCGTCACCAATGTAGTGGGATTTGCCAATGTCTTGGACCTCTACGACTATCTGGGCGACGCCAATATCACCGTCCAGACAGCTTTCGGCTTCCAGTATGTGCAGAACTTCATGGGCTTCTCCACTGTGTTCCTGCTGTCTGACGAGGAGATCCCCCGCGGACGAGTGATTGCCACCCCCGTGGAAAATATTGTTCTGTATTATGTGGACCCGTCTACCAGTGATTTTGCAAGGGCTGGTCTGGTCTATACCACGGACGGTGAGACGAATCTAATCGGCTTCCATGTGGAGGGCAACTACCACACTGCCGTGTCCGAGAGCTTTGCCATCATGGGCATGACCCTGTTTGCGGAGTATTTGGATGGTATTGCGGTTATTGATGTGGACAGCACTCCCACCCTGGGGACGCTGACGGTGCAGAGTGCGGCGGGAACCGCATCCGGCGATACCAAGCTGACAGTTACTCCCATAAAGGAGTCCCCTACCAACGTGTATAAGTACAAAACTGATCCCTCTACGGCTCCGGTAGTTACTTACGGTCAGAGTGTGCGGAACTGGACTACTTGGGACGGCGTGTCTGACATTACCGCCACCACCGGCCATAAGATCACCGTTGTGGAAGCTGACAGCACCTATAAGGCCCAGAATGCCGGTAACGCTACTGTGACGGCCAAGACCTAAAAGAAGGAGGGGGAAGGCTTGATGTGTGGCTATATCACATACGAACAGTATAAAGCCCTTGGCGGGACGGCCAGCTCGTCGGCCTTCCCCCGCTTGGAGCAACTGGCGAGAAAAAAGCTGGATTACTGGACGCGGGGACGGATCACAGGGCCAGACGATGATATCCGCCTGTGTATGGTGCTCATTATCGACGCTATGGAAAGAATCAAGAGCGGCTTTGTTAATGTAGCCAGTACCAGCAACGACGGCCTGACTGTCAACTATGCCTCTGCTAAAACAGAGGAGCAAATGATGGGCTCCGTATATGACCAAATCGTGGAGATACTTCCCGTTGAGCTGGTCAGCCTGGAGGTTGGGATATGACGCCGCTGTTTCGTGAGACGATCACGCTTCTGAACCGGAGAGCAGCAGAGGACAGCCCGGACGGCCTGGACGCATGGAAAAAGACCGTTCTGACCGGTTGCGTGTTTGTCCGAACCACCGTGAGGAGCGTGTCGGGCGCTGATGTGTCGCTGGGGCAGACGGTTACGGTCCGTATCCCGGAATCGCCGGATTACCACCCATACCAGGAGTGGAAAGGCGACATGACCGGCTTTACAGCCTCTGTTGGCGACATCGTGGTACATGGGAAGGTAGCGGAGAATGTGACCCCGGACAATGTGCGGGCGGTGGCGGGACGATACGAGTTCATGACCGTCCGTTCCGTCCGGGACAACACAAGGCTTCCATTGGGACACATCCACCTGGAGGGCGTATGAATATCAGTGTTGAGATTTTCAACCCGAAGAAAACGTTCAAACGGATATTTTCAGATAATGTCAGGAAATATGCCCATACTCGACTGCATGCCTATTGTTCTCCTTATGTCCCTATGGACAGCGGGGCTCTGGACCAAACTGTGGATATCACACCTGACTATGTCCACTACAAATCACCCTATGCACATTTTCAATGGGAGGGCAAGGTGTTTGTGGATGACCGGGGGAGCACATACGCAAAGCGGAATACCAGTAAACACGCTACAGAAAGAAATCTAAAATACTCTATAGACAAGCATCCGCTCGCTAGCTCCCACTGGGAGCGGGCCGCCATGACTGCAAAGGGCGACAGACTAGCGGAGGATATTGAAACCTATATCAAGAGGAAGTGATTTTATGGCGAACAAAAATAAAGAAATTCTCGAATTTCTGGAGAAGTGCCCCGCCGTGAAGTCCTTCCTCTATTTCAACAGCGCCACAGATAAGGCGGGGCGTGTCAGCATTGAAACGGTGTACAGCGACGTGTGGGAGAAGCGGTTCATTCGGGACGTGGGGATCAAGGTCTATGAGTTCGCCGTTGTACAGATGCTGCCCCAGGATCAAGGCACAAGCGATGTCAACGCAGAGCAGGCGCAGAGCGTTCAGGACTTTATGGACTGGATCGATGAGCAGAACAGATCGCGAAACTTCCCTAAATTCCAGGGATGTAAGGTGCTAAGTATTGAAAATCTACAAAATATGCCGAATCTGGCCGGGGTGAATGAGGCGGGCACCGTCGCCCGCTATATGTTCCAGGTCAGGGTTAGGTATTATACAGAAGGAGTGAAAGCATGAAAGTATCTGAATTAATGGCCGGATATACTCCGAATGATGAATTTGCTGGCTTTGCTACCAACGATGATTGGGTGTTGGCAGTCGGGATTGGAGAGGAGGCCACCACGGAGAAGGACTATACCGTTGTGCAGATGGGCATTGCTGGCTTGGACCCACAGATGAACCCCGTTACCCAGGACAAGCAGTATATCCGAACGGGACTGTCCACCTCCAAGACTGGCACACAGCGCACCTTTGCCATCACCGGCGACCGCTACATTGGCGACGCTTTCCAGGACTACTGCTTTGGCCTGGATATCGCTCATGGAGTAGGCCAGAAGGTCGTTGTACCCTATGTTTATTTCTCTCTGCTGACTGGTAAGGGAGAGAAGGGCACCGTTTCCATCATCGTTAATTCCGATGGCGGCGGAAATGCTGGCGAAAACTCCGCTATTTCCGTAGACCTTCGGAGCGTTGGAACTGCCCCCACAGAGTATACATATTCTGCTGTCTAAGGAGAGAACAACATGAATTACAAAGTTACCATCCAAGGAAAGACCTATGAGTTGCCCGCTAGAACATTGTCCGTGGATGATAAGATCGAATCTGTGGCAAAAATCGATCAGGAGTACCGTAGTGGGGATATCACCCGCCGGGAGGCAGTCCAGCGGTTCCATATGTTCGTTGTGGATCTCGCTCCCGGCTCTTTGCCCGGCGTGGAAGAGGTAGATACAAACGAATTGATGAAGGCGTGTGAGGACATCATTGCGGCTTATGACGCACCCGCACGGAAAGCAAGAATGGAAGCGAAGCTGGCGGAAGCAAGGGAAGCGCTGAACCGACCGGAGGTACAGAAGCTGCTCACCCTACAGAATCTGAAAAAATGAGCCTGTACAGGGAACCGCCGGAAACAATCACCATTGACGGAGTCTTATACCCTGTGGATACAGATTTCCGGCGCTGGATCGAATTTCAAGGAATCTTGCTGGCAAAAGAAGAGGACGGAAGGAAAGCAGAACGGCTCTGTGAGTTCATGACTTCTCTGGGCCTTCCGCCCTCCAATGACACACTGGAGTCCATGCTGGAGTTCTATTCTGCAGCCTCGCAAGAGAAATCGGCTCCAGGAAAGAAACATCCACAGGCATTTGACTTTGAGCAGGACAGCGAGTTTATTTTCTCCGCTTTTTGGGAGTGCTATGGGATAGATTTAAGCACAGCAAAATTGCATTGGTGGCGGTTCAAAGCGCTGTTCAAATCCCTTCCCCAAGACTGTGAGATCTGCCGGATCATGACCTACCGGACAGTAGATTTGAAGGATCTCCCAAAGCAGCAAAAACAGTTCTACCGGGAAATGAAATCACGCTACTCTCTTGGGACTGGAAACACAGGCTATAAGACAGAACAGGACATGAAAGATTATGTCAAACGAAGATACGAAGAAGCGCAAGCCAGTTTGTCCGTACTGCGGAGTAGTGGACAGTCGGGTGATGCTGGGTCCGAAAGCACGAGCAAATGACTTATGGTTAAAGTGCAAGATCTGCAAAAAAATATTTGAGCTGAAAGTGCCGTAGTGCCATAGCCACAGGAGGTGGCATGATTGGCGAACGATGGCACTGTAAAAATCGGAACAGATATCGACGAAAGCGGTTTTAAGTCTGGCTTATCCAAGTTGGGTGGCGTTGCCAAGACGGCGCTGAAAGGAACTGTAGCGGCCATTGGAGGAGTAGCTACCGCCGCAACTGGAGCGGTGACCGGACTCCTAGCCCTGGAATCTGCTACCGAAGAATACCGAGTCGCCCAAGGTAAATTGAATACCGCCTTTGAGGCGGCGGGATATGGACCTGAAACAGCCTCCAAAGCTTACAGCGACTTTTACAAAATACTTGGCGACACCGATACGGCCACCGAGGCATCCCAGCTACTGGCACAACTGGCAGAGAATGAAGAGGACGTATCCACATGGACCGATATCGCCGCTGGTGTATTCGGTACTTTTGGCGACTCCCTTCCAATCGAAGGGCTGATTGAAAGCGCAAACGAGACGGCGAAGGTCGGTCAGGTAACCGGCACCTTGGCGGACGCCTTGAACTGGGCCGGTATATCTGAGGACAAGTTCAACGAAAAGCTGGCCAAATGTACCTCTGAGAGTGAGCGCAACCAGCTCATCATGAGTACCCTGTCCAGGACATATGACCAAGCGAGTGCGGCATTTTATCGAAACAACGAAGCACTGATCCAGGCTAGAGAAAATCAGATCCTTCTCGATGATACGTTATCTCAACTGGGGGAAACCGTATCAAAAGTAAAAAATAATCTCCTATCTGAATTTCTCCCTTCAATCGCAAGTGTCGTTACGGCGTTCAATGACCTGGTCAATGGTGTAGATGGAGCGGATGAGGCGCTTTCTACGGCCATCGGCGATATGGTCACGGCGCTGGTGGAGAAGCTCCCGGATTTTCTTTCCTTTGGCGTGGATGTTCTCCAAGCTATTTTGCAGGGGATCATCGATAATCTGCCGACCCTGCTGGACGGACTGGCACAGGTGGTCGAAGAAATATTCGTTGCTCTTGTAGAACTGGCTCCCTCCTTGTTGGATGCCGGGATTGAACTTCTCAAATACATAGCGGATGGAATCAAAAATGGCATTCCGTCCCTTGTAGAGAAGCTGCCAGAAATAATATCGTCAATTTCAGAATATTTTACCGAAAATTTGCCCTCCATTCTGGATACAGGGGCCGACATTCTTATAAGCCTGATAGATGGGATTGTTTCTGCAATTCCAATTTTGATGGAAAATCTCCCGCAGATACTTACATCCATTATTGATTTTATCGTAGAGAATCTTCCTGAAATAATTGGAACCGGCGTCGAAATTCTTACTGCTCTAGTTTACGGCATCATAAGTGCGATTCCAAGCATTGTGCTTGCGCTTCCTGATGTAGTTAAAGCTATTTTGGATGGGTTTGCCCAGTTGCCACAAATGCTGTTTGACATTGGAGCCAATATCATTCAGGGCCTGATAGATGGATTCTTGTCCATGGTCGGGAATGTGGTAGATGCCATAGGTTCTGTCATAGATGCGATTTTTGGAACCGCCGAGAAAGAAGCAGAGGTACATTCTCCGTCTAAGCGAGGGGAGCGCCTGGGCAAGAATATTGACCAAGGGATAGCGAACGGGCTGGAGGGAAACGCAGCCTCTGTCAAATCTGCTGTATCCAGACTAGATGTACTTAGCGAGTTAGAGCGCGCTATGCCTAATATTGAGCGACGTGTTACCTTGGTTAACGACGGAATGGTTCCAGGTTCGGTGGCGGCTACGACCGTCCGAGAAACTGCTGATACAAACAAGAGCGGTGAGGTTTATGGGAACAGTTCACAACGAGTCAAACTGGACATTGGCTTCTATCCGAGAGAGGCGTCAATGTTTTTGCGGCCTTATCTAAGGGACGAGGACCGTAGAAGCGGTACAGACTTGGTGGAGTGAGGTGGCTATGGATAATATTTTCACCATAGACGGGGTCGGATACAACGTAGGCGTAGAATCTATTGCCCGTAAAGCCAGACTCTCAGATGGGCCAAACGCAGACAACGCTCTTTCTGGTTATCACTGGAGAGACCTCCAGGGAACTTTTTTTGACTACACATTCCAACTTTCTGCTGATGGGATGAGCCGTGATGACTATGACTCTCTTTATGAGGTACTGACATCCCCGGTGGATAGTCACACTGTTGTGGCACCCTACGGGCAAACCACACTATCTTATGAGGCCTATATAGAGGTCGTTGAGGATACGGTGGAATATATGGATGATGGGACATGCTGGGGCGGTTTGACCGTCACATTTTACGCCAGGGAGCCAAAGAAGGTGCCGACATGAATCAGCTTGTTTATAACGGAAAGACATTTTACCAAAAGGATATCTTTTCGGGGAATGTGCATATCGCTATGTCTCTTCGCTCATCCTCTCTGGAGGTCAATACACTATCCGCTGAGGCCCGTGACCCGGATGGAGTGTTTATTGGATTCGCTCGAAATACACCCTTAAAATGGATCTACAATGGCGCCCAGCGAGGGATATTTTACCTTCAAGAAGTAGAGCGAGTTGGTCCTAGCAGATATAGTCTTTACGCTACATCCGCCATTGGTATTTTAACTGAGGGACAACATTATGGAGGAATATACACCGGGCAAACAGCGCAGGAAGTTATTGCCAGCATCTGTGGTACAGTCCCTTTTTCAATCCAAAACAAATACGCAGACGTTAAGCTATATGGTTGGTTGCCTGTTGCTACACAGCGGGACAACCTGGTCCAAGTCCTGATAGCGATTGGAGCATGGATCAAAACGGATTTGGATGGCGTTTTACGCATTGAAAGCCTGTGGGATGGCATCTCTGGAAATATCAATGAGGATTATATGCTGGTGGGAGCGAAAGCCCCGGAAACAGCAAAAATAACCCAGGTAGTAGTCACAGAACACCAATATGTGGAGGGCGGAGAGGAAACCAAGCTGTTTGAAGGAACTGCCCAGCAAGGGGATATTATCACATTTAATAGCCCGATGTATGAACTGGTTGCTGATGGCTTCTCTATCTTGGAGAGCGGGGCCAACTACGCAAAGGTTTCTGGCGGCTCTGGCACGCTGAAAGGGAGGGCGTATATCCATAATACCAGAGAGGTGGTAAGGGATGTATCTGAGGCGGCAGAGCCTAACATTAAAACGGTGAAGGACGCAACACTGGTTAGTCTGGTAAATTCAACGGCGGTAGCGGAGCGGCTGGCTAATTATTTCCAATGGACCGAAACAATACAGGCTCCTATTGTATACCAAGGAGAGGTGCCGGGTAACCGTGTTGCGACATGGCATCCTTATGACAAAACGGGAGTCACCGCCTGTCTAGAATCCGCTGACATCAACCTGTCCAACACGTTGAAAGCGGATGAAACGCTGCTGGTTGGATTTGTGCCGCCGAAAGCAAGCGCCGAATACTACGATACAATGGAACTCATAGATGAGGACACTACATGGACCGTTCCTGATGGCGTGACCTCGCTTCGTGTAGTTTTAATTGGCGGCGGAAGCGGCGGCAGTGGAGGAGCGCCAGGAGAAGATGGCGGGCGAGGAATATTTGGAACGAAGGGAAGAGGCAAAGGTGGCTCCGGGGGAGTAAAAGGAGAAGCGGGAGCGGGAGGAAAGATATATCAAAATAATATTACAGTTTCTCCAGGGAATGCATTTCAAGTCCATATAGGGAATGGAGGAACTGGCGGGAACGGGGGAGAAGCACCGACGAATGGCTCGGATGGTGGCGATACAACATTTGGCGAGTTGTCGTCACTAAATGGAAGCCGTAGCGAAAATGGATTTTACGAACAGACCAGCGGCATTACATACGCAAAGCCAGGAGAGGCGGGTATCCCCGGAGGAAATGGAGACGGAGCCAATTCCACAGCAGAGAATGTAATATATAAGGGAGTAACCTATACACCTGGCGATACGGTAAGAGGAGAAACCTATGAGGGATATGTTGCATCTGGTGGCGGCGGTGGCGGTGCCTCTGCTGGAGAAAACGGAAAAGATGGAACGATAGGAAGAGTTAGCACACAACCATACGCAACTGGTGGTGATGGCGGAGATGGTGGAACACCTGTAAACGGGGAAAATGCAACCATCTATGGCTTCGGAGGTTCTGGAGGCCATGGTGGTGGCGGCGGTGGCGGTGGTGGCAACTGTACCGGCGCAGAAGATAGATATACTTGGGAAGGTGCTGGAGGCTCTGGAGGTATGGGCTCAAATGGCGGAAACGGATATAAAGGCTGTGTAATTCTTTATTATTCCGCCCCTAAATTAACCGCATCTGGCCCCGTAATGGACCGCACTGGCCGCTTTATTCTGGACAAGTTGGACCGAAGATTCGTCGTGTGAGGTGAGATACCATGACAATAGAAGAGAGGCTATCCGCCCTGGAACAGAGGATTTCTACCATGGAGTTACAGGCGCTTGCGGAGGAAACACCCACAAGCTACTACACCAGCAAATACAGTGGGGAAGAGATAGACGCACTTCTGGATAAGGTGGCCGCTATGACACAGGAGGTGGGCGTATGATTTACATGACCGATTGGAATATCTGTACGCCACCCGGTTTTTCCCTTGGATTTGAGGGTGATAATGAGGTCACGTCTCTGGAAATATCCACTGACCTGCCGGAAGGGTGGGACCTGAAGGTGGACGTGGAGAAGGATGGGCAGAAGAACATCATCCAGCTTTCCCGAGATGGGGAAGTGTACAGCGCTCTGCTTACCGCCTCCATGCTGGCGGATGACGGTACATACGCCATGCAGGTTCGGGGCACTCTGGGTGACCAGGTGCGGCACAGCAACCTGTTTTATGCCACGGTGTTCAATAGCATCAATGCGGTAGACGCATTCCCACCGCCCCTGCCCTCCGAGTTTGAGCAGATGGAGGACCGTCTGACAGACATTAACAATAATCCGCCAAAACCCGGCACAAACGGGACATGGCTCATTTTTAACCCGGATTCCGGGGAATATGAGGAATCAGATATACCATTACCAGAGGGCGGCGGTGGTGGCTATAGGATCGGCCACGGCCTACTGCTGGACAGGGAAACGAATACACTCTCTGTAAATGCGGTGAGCGACTTCGAGGGGGACAACACCCTTCCCATTACTGCGGCGGCGGTGCAGGATACTGTTGGAAATATCGAGATCCTTTTAGGGACGATTTGAAAGGTGGTAAAAAATGAGCGTAGCAACTGAAATCAGCCGCATCCAAACCGCACGAAATACGATCCGTGCGAAAGCGGTAGAGCTTGGTATTGGCACGAGCGTTGACACATTGGACAAGCTGGCGACAGAGATCGAGGGTATTGAAAACCGGGGCGCTGTATCGGCGCAAGTCCAGGAGGGCGATACATACACCATCCCGAAGGGCTACCATAACGGCAGTGGCACGGTGTCCGGTGTGGCTGGCGGTGGAAACTATAACCTCCAGAGCAAGAGTGTTACGCCTACCAAGGTTCAGCAGAACGTGACTCCAGACCCCGGTTATTACGGACTGTCTGATGTGACGGTAGCTCCGATTCCCGATAGTTACCAGGATGTGTCTGCTGTGACCACCACTGTGGCTGACGTGCTGACTGGAAAGGTATTTGTAGATAAGACGGGTAAGGTTTCTACCGGCACCATGCCAAACAATGGGGCCGCAAATAAAACCCTTACAGCGGAGGAACCATCATACACCATCCCAAAGGGGTACCATGCTGGTACTGGTAAGGTGCAGATTGTCCCAGAGACGAAAACCGTCACGCCTACAAAGTCCGAGCAGACTGTGGAGGCAACAGAGGGCAAGGTGCTTTCCTCTGTCACCGTAGGGGCTATCCCAGAGGAGTTTGTAGACACAACAGACGCCACCGCAGAGGCTGGACAAATCCTCGATGGGGAAACTGCCTATGTTGGCGGCAGCAAGGTCACAGGTACGATGCCAGATAATGGGGCAGTTACCCAAACGCTGACCGTTGCGGCTCCATCCTATACGATTCCGTCCGGACACCATGACGGAGCTGGAACAGTATCTATCACGCTGGAGGAAAAGACCGCAACCCCCAGCGAGTCCGCCCAGACGATTGCGCCAACTACTGGAAAGGTGCTGTCTAAGGTCACCGTTGGAGCCATTCCAGCCGCATATCAGGACGTAAGCGGAGTAACGGCTGCTGCGGCTGATGTGCTGACTGGTAAGAAGATCGTAGATGCGGAAGGCACATTGGTATCCGGCTCCATGGCGAATAACGGCGCTGTTTCCGGTACCATCGACGGCCTGACCACGACCTCCTATTCTGTGCCTGCCGGGTACACCTCCGGGGGTAGCGTGAGCTTGACCAGTGACATTGAGGAAGCCCTTGCGGCCATCTGAGGAGGTGCGGCATGAGCGTACAGAGCGAGATTGACCGCATCAAGAAGAATGTGAATGACACACTGAAAACTATTAGTGATACCGGCGTGACGGTTGGGGCCGGTAGTGATTCCCTCCCCACTGCGGCCGCTGCCCTGGCGAATGAGAAGCAGGATAAACTCACCGGCACCCAGGGTCAGGTGGTTGGCTTTGACAGCGGGGGTAACGCCGTGCCACAGGATGCACCACAATCTGGCATGACCCAGGAACAGGCCGACCAGAGGTATCTCCAGTTGAGCGGGGGGACTATGACTGGGGAGTTGGTGCTGGAGGTAGTTGAGTCCCCTGATCCGGTAGACGGAGGCACAGATCCCAGAGTGCAGTTAGCTGTGAATGGAGATTTTGTGGGCCTTGAGAAGTTACCGCTGATCGGGATTTCTAGTAATCATGATACGGCATATATGTTTGCCAATCCAGGAGAGATTGATGCTTTCACAAGTCCGGGCTCTGGCATTGTTCAAAAAGTAGACTGTGGGGGCGTGTTTTTCTATAACGTAGGGGGCGCAAAAAAAACCGGCTTTGCGGAAAATGATGCTTATCTGCCTACGATGGACGATGTAAAGGAGGAACTCCGCAATTCTAGACCAAAATCCACCCTGGTTACCCTCCCCCTCTCCGCTTGGTCCAACAACACCCAGACTGTTACAGTTCCGGGCGTGCTTGCGGATGAGAGTAAACAGTTGATTCAGCCAATGCCGACGATTGCGGACCAAGCGGTGTATTCTGCCGCTGGGATATCCTGCACGGGACAGGCGGCCAACAAATTGACATTCAAGGCGCAGACGGTCCCGACAGAAGATGTACAGGTTTATGTGGTAATCCAGGAGGTAGGGACATGATTTTTAGTTGTCCTGCCAAGCCGTTTCCTCCTCCTCCTAAAATCTACGGTGTAGAATGGGACTGGACCAGCAACGGCTCCACCAAGGGCAAACGTACTGATGGTTCCGCACAGTTTGCCGAGCCCTCCCCCGCCGCTAACAACGGCTCCGGCTCTTCCCCATTTGACAACCTGTACCCGTGGAAGGACATGACCAAAACGACCCGGACCGGGGGCGTGATGGTGAAAGAGCCCAAATACTGGTACAAGTGGACCAAGACGGGGAAGAAGCTGAAGCTGCAAATTGCGGACGGCCCGGTGGAGGGGTTCCATGTGGACCCGGTGAACATGGACCGGGGCGACGGCCTTGGCGAACTGGATTACTCCTATATCGGACGTTACCACTGCGCCAGCGGCACCTATAAGTCGGAGACCAATAAGGCGCAGCAGGTGGATATTACCCGGAGCACGGCCCGGACTCGCACCCATAACCTGGGGACGAACATCTGGCAGATGGACTTTGCCCAGATGTGGTATGTGAACATGCTGTTCCTGGTGGAGTTTGCGGACTGGAATGGCGAGCGCATCGGCCGGGGCTGTTCGGCCAGCGGCTCCAAGGAGAACAACGGCAAGACGGACACCATGCAGTACCACACGGGAACCACGGCGGCCAGCCGGGATTCCTACGGATTCTGCCAGTACCGGAACATCGAGGGCTGGTGGGACAACGTGTACGACTGGATGGACGGGTGCTATTACAACAGCAGCGGCCTGAACGTCATCAAGAATCCCAATCAGTTCAGCGACAGCGCCAACGGGGTTCTGGTGGGCAGGCCGACCAGCGGCTACCCCAGCGATTTCGCCATCCCGACTCAAAGCAATCTGGAGTGGGCGCTTTACCCCACCGAATCTTCTGGCAGTACGACTACCTATGTCCCGGATGGCTGGAATTTCAACGGTGGTAGCCCGTGCCTGTACCATGGCAGTGACTATTACCACCACCAGAATTACGGGCCTTTCTATGTGAACGGTTACAGTAGGTCGTACTCTGACTTCACCATCGGCTGTCGCCTCCAGGAGCGCCCGCCGAAAACTTAGAAAATCACCATACTCCAATAATAGAAGGTTTACGCATTATGTATAACTTTATTGCATTAAAGCGTCGGGACAACATATACCCCAAAAATTGTTTGATTTGATGAAAGGCAGTGCGGCATGATACTGAATCCAGTGGTGCAGGGCGGTGGAGAAACTGCTACAGTTACTATAAAAAGCCATGATACAATATCAAGCCCTGATTATGGTCTACATTATATTACTTCGGACGGAACAAAAGGCTATGCCCCACTTAACTCTACAGAATTTACTATATCAGTATCTAAAAACTCTTTTATCCTTCCACTAATGATAGGAGATGTAAGACAAGACGCATTAAGCGGAGCGTTAGAAGTGGTTGCAAATTCGGAGGTATACACTCGGAGTGGCCATACGACCAATTTGGTATATGTATCTGGAGACGGGGTGATTACAGTATGATAATGAATCCGGTGATACAAGGTGGGGGCGGCGGTGCAAATCTCGTGACTGCAACACTGGATTTTGAGCCGAAAAATGGTGTAACATACACGTTTCTGGATGAAAATGGAACGCCTAAGCAAATCGATGGGACGGGAGTCTATTCCATGCAGGCGGGGATTTTGGTTGCCGAATTTGATGTGTCACGCTCTTCGCCCTTTTTCTCTGGTGACATTTCTCAAATTAAAATTATTGGCCAAGTTGGAGCCGCTTATCATGTGACTGGAGATTTCAGGATTTATTAACCAATAGTTTAAGATGGAAAGGCGGTGTGCCATGCCACCGGATTGCAATGATTGTCCCATGGAATCCCGTATCGCTAACCTGGAACGGCGAGTAGAAAAGAACGAACAGAAATCCTCTGAGACGCACAAAGAATTTTATAATCGGGTCCGGGCCTTGGAGATCGCCCGTGCAGAGCAGGGCCAGCAGTACACAACGATACTCGAAAAGCTGGAGGACCTGACGGGTAAAGTGAGCACACTGTCCAAGGGATTGTCAGACATTCAGGCAGAGCCTGGACGAACCTGGAAAGATCTGAAAGGCAAAATAAGTTGGGCCGTAATTGCGGCGGTTATTACAGCGGTTATGGCCTTTCTGTTAGACAAGATAGGTCTTTGAGAGGGGGTGAAAATATGGACTTTGGAATCGCATCCGTGGCGGCCATTACCGTCATCTGTTATCTGGTGGGACTGATCGTCAAATCGTCTGGCCTGGATAACAAGTACATCCCGGCTATCGTGGGCCTGTGCGGCGGCGTTCTGGGCGTGGCGGCCCTGTATACCGGCCTCCAGGACTTCCCGGCGACGGACCCGCTGACCGCCGTTGCCGTGGGCATTGTAAGCGGTCTGGCGGCAACTGGTGTTAACCAGGCCATCAAGCAGATGAAGGAATAACAACATATTTTTGACTACAAAGGAGATTGAACTATGAACACCGAAATGCTCTATGAACTGTACGAAATCACTGAGAAGAACGACGCCCCCGATTTGGCTACCGTAGGCATGCCCATGCTCCTGAAGAAGCACCCTGAGATTACCCATGAGGAGGCCAAGGAGATGCGTGAGTTTACTGGCCGTCACGGTCAGGAGCTGGCCGCCGCCTTCCCTGACAAGGAGGCATTTGCCGCCGCCGTGGCTGCTGGCGTGGCGGAGGATGAGGCCGCCAAAGAGGAAGCGG